>WLWF01000712.1_pt1 | contig 31175 bp, 23 predicted proteins | sample 6718331 | NCBI WGS metagenome assembly WLWF01 (sample SAMN12718692, study PRJNA515312) | sponge metagenome | isolation source: marine sponge | host: Mycale hentscheli | place: New Zealand: South Island, Marlborough, Capsize Point | collected 2003-05-01 | reverse complement strand
GATATTTGATTTACTGGACTATTGGGGGTGAATGGTGAAGGCAAGGGGGGAGATTTTTTTTAGATTTTCTGTAAGAGCGAGGCAGACCTTCACTCTTCACTTTTTTTACACTTACGGAAGGTGAAGTTAATACGATAGTCGCATTTGGATTTGTGTGTGGTAGCGGAATGTTTGTATGTATACAAGCAGGGGACATCCATAGGAGTTCCAGACCTGATGGGATAGGACAAGTATGCTCCGTCGTTGCTAGGGCATTCTATCTTCATCGTTCCTAGAACGGTATCAGGAGGAAGCAATGCTCCCTTCAACAAACCGAACGAGATAGACACAACACCTGCTTCCGTGTCCATATACTTACTCGTATCCTTGTGTTGTCCTATCTTGTCCCCACCCTTGTAAACATTACACAACAGAACCCACTTCTCAGGTTCGTCGTCAAGTAGTCCTAACGCCCACTCAGGCATCTCAGGGAAGGTAGGCATATCATTCCAGTAGTAGGACAGTTCGCCGTATCCAATCATTCTCCGCTTGGAAGGACGACCACGGAAGTCTTGGGTCTTTGATTTGTTTATCGCATATTCCAGAGTTTCAAAGAGGTTCATTTTAGTCGCTGGTATGTCTATCTGCTAGATGGAATTTTGGAACATTGATTTTGGAGGTCATTCGTAGTCATAACGAGGCAGAGGTTTATACCCCTAACTTCTGCCCCATTACGGATACGCCTATCCACCAAAATCAATATCCCAGAAAACCCATTACAGATTGAGTATACGACAATGCCTAAGACAAACAGTAAACACACAGACCGTGAACTCACACGCATCGGTTATCGTTATAGTCATAACGGTAAGAAACACTCAGTATATACTCATACCCAATTAGACCCTGACCACAAGTTCTATTTGTTTACCCTTTCCCGTGGTGCTAGTGGTCAGCAAAAGAACCTTATGACTTACATCTCTTGGCGAGAGAAAGAATTGCTCAAGGCAGGTGTATCCATAGAAAAATAAAAATAAATAAAAAAAAAAATTCCCTTGCTTTACCCCCTGTTTTTTTTAATACTCTCAGCAAAACTTCTGCCTCGTTATCGGTGCGAAAGACCACCAAAATTAATAATCCAAATACTCCCTTATCAAACGAGTATACCAGCATACTACAATGTCCGCAACCACTAATACGAAACAAACAATCAAACATACCGTCGTTCGTAAGACTATGAAAAAAAAAAATCCTACTCCTGAACCTGAAGTAGCACCAGAACCTGATGCTCTTTTCAGTGATGAGGAGGAACATACCACTACCGACCCTGAGGGTAGCGATGAGGTCAGCGATGAGGTCAGCGATGAAGACGAAGAGGTTGAACCACCTGCTAAAGTCCAACGCTGGAATTACCCTGAGGGTAAGGGTCGTGATAAGGTGGATAAGTCAAACAAACAACTCAAGGCACTCGGTGCTACCAATGAGGAGGTTGACGATATGCTTAACCGTGTCGCCGCGGGGTCGCTCCTTGATAGTCGTGCCTTGCTTGTCCACCAAGCATACACTACCGATACTCGTGAGGATAAGTCTAGCAGGTCGGCAAAGTCTGCTTTCAATATCACCCTCAAGTGTTCCCCTATTATGCTTGATACTATCCAACAGCATTTTCTGGATAGTGATGGCGAGGAGTATCACGCCGAAAGCGTTAAGGAAGCACTGAAGCATTACTTCTATCGCAAGTGGGATATCCTTCTCTCTATGGAAGCAATTGGTGCTTACAAGTATCGCACTGATAAGAAGGGAAAGAATGTTCCTGAGTTCCTTGATACCGATACCTTTGACTATGATATTCCTACCGAGTTTCTCGGTGGGTGGTTCAAGACCGAAGAGGCAACTGCGATTATGGATACTCAGCAACTACTTCACAAGAATAGCAGGGAAGCAAAGCGTAAGGCAAAGGGTAAGGAAACTCGGGCGCAGGTCAAGAAGGATATTCTAGGTAGTCTTACCAAGGAGGAGATTGCCGAACTGTTTAAAGCATCTAACCAGTAATTAAGATAAATATATATAACACCATAAAAAAATAAAAAAAAATATACATACAGATTTTTACACCTTTATTCTTATCATAAATAAATATATTTTTTATTATTAAAGTTAAAATAAAACTATTTAAAAAAATAATGTATTTATAATACATTAGGATTATGTTAGAAACTTCTGCCTCGTTATGCTCCTTGCCGACCACCAAAATTAATATCCCAGAAATCCCCTTCACCATTCACCATACACCACCAATGACTACTAAAACAGAAACACAATACTTAACACTTGACCAGCAAAACGACCATCTACAAAAGTGGATTGGTTATGCTACCAGTGGTGCTATTGATAGGAATAGCATCGTCGTTGCTCCTCTTGAACCTAACACTAAGCGACCTCTTGAAGGTAGCGGAGTAAAGGTATCAGTTAATCACCCTGAGGATAAGCGTTGGAACTGGAAAAGAGCATCTACCTATTTCGGCAAAATGGGTAGTGAAAAGCGAGAACAGTTGGAGAAACACGACTTAGGAGTTTATATCAAAAACGATGTAGCAGTGCTTGATTTTGATAAGAAAGAAACTCTTGACTGGTTCGTAAAACAGTTTGATTTCCCACTTGATAAGTATCTCCACTATACTAGTGCTGAGAAACATACTGGTGGGCATATCTGGTTCAAGATGGACGAAGAGATTAAATCTACTCCTCGCTATGCTGGTATATGGACTGATGACGATGGTAATCCTTTAGATATTGACTTCAAGCGTCAGTATAACAATGGAACTCCAGCACTAGTTAAAGTCCCATATAACACTGCTAAGAAAGTCTGGGTTAATCACAACATAGATGACCTACTTGAACTTCCTGATAATGTTAAAGACTACTTCTCCGCTCATCAGTATCAACCACCTACCCAATCTAAGATTAAGACTAACAGTTCTCACGCACTGAGTATTGTAGGTCTACTCCCTAACGATTTCACTTTCCAAACCGCTCAGTGGAAGAGAGCAGTTATTGAGTTATGGGGTCAAGGTATCTCTAAGTTTGATATCTTCGGTTGGTCTAAGGCACTTCCTCAGTCTACTCTTAAATCTAACGGAGTTCCTCACTTTAAATACTTCAATGACTATTGGGACAGTATTAACTTCCAACAGGCAGATAAGTCTTTCACTCTTATTCCCAAGTTAGCACGAGATAACCGTGCTGAAGAATACCAGAGTTATATGACTAAGTATGTTAATAATACTACTACTCTTACTTTCTCCATTCGCTTCTTAAAGGATATTTGTAAGTTCATTCCTGAGTTTGATGCTCGTAAGTTTGCGGTTATGAACTACTATAATCGCTTCTTTGTTAGAACTACCGGTTGTTCCAAGAATGTCGTGCTTATCAAAAAGTATAAGACTAACGGAACTATCAAGGATATTGTGGAGTTCCAGTCCGCTGGTGATTTCACTAAGTCCTGCTCCATTAAAGCAATCTTTGATGAGGGTGGTAAGTCTATCGCAACTGCTGACTGGTGGTTCAGTGAAACTGATAACACTTACGATAATGTTGTCTTCCAACCTTACGGCATCAAGAACTTCAAAGGTAATCCTACCGAGATGAATATGTTCCCGGGTTATAACCTTGCGTATCAACCAGCATATAGCAATATCTCTATGGACGATAAGGGTGATGCTATTGATAATCATATGCGAGAGGTGCTATGTGCCGACCACGACCATTTCTATAAGTTTATGCGAAAGTGGATTTATCTAATGGTTGCTGAAGGTGTCCGTCCTAAAGTATCTCTTGTGTTCTATACTCCTGAGTTCGGCACTGGTAAATCACTATGGATAGAAGGTTTTGCTACAAATGTGATTGGTGAAGGGTTATTCACTAAGTGTCCTAACTTCTTGAAAATGATGAAAGACCAGTTCACCAATTACACTGATAATAAAACTCTGTTAGTCCTAGAAGAGATGCCTGAACATAGTCATCAAAACAAAGACTTTTGGGACGAACTCAAATCACTAACTGAAGATGCTACCATCGTTAGTCGTGGGTTTATGAAAGCACCTACTCGTGGTGATAATCACCTCAATATGTGGATTATTACTAACCACCATAACTCTATTGACCCCGGGTATGCTGATAGACGGGCGGCGGTTCAACGGTGTAGTCCTAAACATAAGGACGATGTGGAGTATTTCGCTTATCTAGCGGATGCCTGTAATGACCCTGAAGCGTGGGAAAACTGGTTTCATCGCCATATCATAAATCGTTATGCCGAGTTCAAGGATACTGAGGTTAAGTCTATGAGTAGTTGTATTCCTGATACGATGTATCGTAGACAGATACTCAAAAAGAATATTGATAACATTCTCTACTTCTTCAAGTATCTACTCTATGATAGCGGTTATAACTTCTACAATGAGGAAGCACCAGCAGGTAGTCAGTTTGACGACCTTATTGACCGTTATCTTCTCGTTGAGCATATATGGAGTGAGTATCGTGATTGGGTCGCTATGAAGAATATGAGCGATTGGATTAACAATGAACAGAAGTTCTATAAGGAACTCACTGCTAGACTTCAATGCGAGATTTACTATCTAACTGAAAAATCCAGTAAGGTAGATAAGAAAAAGTTGAAGACTATCCCTCGTAAGCATACCAACAAAGGAAATGCTATTCACTTCACTAAAGAACTCGTTGATACTCTCATTGGTGCTATTAAGAAATCTTGTATTACTCCTCTTGATAATCGTAGGGAAGTCAGCGATGATGATATTCTTGACCTTGCTACCTCTACTCACTCTAACCCCTATGGACTTGATAGCGATACTGATTGAGGTATATTAAATACATCAACATTAATTATTATTATTTAAAGACATCTTGCTACATAAATATAGACATACATACTATAATGGGAAGACGCAACAACAACACACATTACATTCTATCTGTTAGAACTACCGCAGGAAAAGATAAATACGCCGACCTTGATAACCTTCAACAGATAGCAGACACTATTAACTTTAACTACTTTTCTGGATTTGAAGTCGTATCACGCTCTATGATAAATAACTGGTTATATTATCCTAATCAACTTCGCCGTGCTTATGCTGATAGATTTACTATTGAACAAATACAAATATAACTTTTTTTATTTAAATTTAAGACTTTGTCGTATATTATATTTAATGAACGACAATTGCTTAGAAGACAACATCTGTTGCTATTGGTATAGATTTTTCTGCCTTATGGGTATGAGTTATATGATTACAGATTTCTTGAAGTCCGCCTTTCGCCACCATTTGGACTAGAGGAAACAGAATTATAATTAAGACTATTGAGGCAGAAGGTAAAAAGTGAAAGGTGAAGGCAAAACTCTCTGTCCCAAGAAAAAAAAAAAAAAGTCATCAACCACCCTTCACCCTTCACTTTTTTCAAAATAGACCTATTTCCTCCTCTTCTCCTACATAATGATAGTCCTACCAACTCCTGTCCCACTTAGTCTTAAGTCTATCTCTGTATTGCTTCTTGTTAAGTGCTTCGGTCTTCTTATGTTGTAATTTCTTTCTTTTCGCTATCAGTTCTTTTTGTGATAGTTCTTCCTCCTTACCTTTAAATACGAATATCGCATCTTGGTTATCGGCAGGTTTTCCTCTTTTCTTTATCTCTGCTGTTAAGGGGTCATAACCCTTACTCTTAACACCTCCTTTCTTAGGCGTATGTTTAAATATTGGGTCAGTATTAACTAACGACTTTTCTCTCTGCTTCCATTGTTCATCTTTTGTGCGAATATATGGGTCATTCATTTTCTGTGTTATAACTATATGTGTGATAAAAAAACTGAAGATAAAACAAACAAAGAAGACGATACTAATCCTGACGCATTCAATAAAGGAGTAGACCTAACTTGCTACTCATTAAAGAAAGATGAAGATAAACCTACTTGGGAACGAGAAATAAATCAACCACTTCCCGGGTCTAACGGTGAATGCTTTGTGTTTACGCTTATCGGTCCACGGTCTAGTGGTAAGTCCGTAGTCATAAACAATCTAGTCCTAAGAGATGAAATGCTTAGAGGATTATTTAAAGATATTGTTATCATATCTCCAACTATTCATAGTGATAGTTCTAGTAGGTTCTTAATACACGAAGTAGGAAAGGAGAATGTATATGAAGCATACAGTGAGGAAATCATACACGGTATTATCAATGAAGTTAAAGACCAAGAAAAACACGAAAGAAGTATGAAGTTAATCATTCTTGATGATGTTATCGGTTCTATCCCTAAATATAATTCATTAGTATATAACCTTACCAGTAAAGCAAGGCACTGGTCTATTAGTATGATTATCAGTAGTCAAAATCTACGAGAATTACCGCCAGTTTGTCGTAATAACACTACCCATTGGGGTTTCTTCCGTAGTGGTAATTTAAAAGAGGTAGAGAAGATGTTAGAGGAAATGGGTAGTTTAGGTAGTAAAGAGAACTGCTTTCAATTATACCAACATTGTGTAGAAGAACCTCATAAGTTTATGTATATTAACGATAAATTTGAGGTATATAAATGTTTTACTGAACATATTTGGAGTAAATACACTGAGGACGGTAAGTATAATACAGATTTTGTGGGTGGTGATAACGAAAGTTTTGATGCTGAAAAAAAAATGTTAGATAATACTAATAAACAGAATGGACATATTAGCAAGTGAAAGGCAAAGAGCAATGGTTAATGGTGGTGGTGTTTCACAATATAAAGCAGAGTTAAGAAATCAAGCAGATAGGAAAGCGATAGCAGGAGTTCAAACCGCAGGTGAGCATATACAGATGATGGCGGATAAAGTTAAGCACGAATTAGAACCTGTCCAGACTTCATTCCAGACTGCTAGTGATAGTCGTAAAGCATATGCTAAAATTAGGTCTAAATACGGTGCTATTAAAGATAAAGCAATGGGTAAAAAAAGTGGTGATACTACAGAACCTACTAGCGATGAAAGAGGAACTGGCGATACTCCTATTACTGATAGACCACCACCAAAAGCACCTCCTGCTAGTGCTAGTGCCGGAGAAGCAGGAGGTGGTAAACCACCTACTAGACCTGTCCCTGATGAAGTTCCTTCTTATGTTAAAGGAGGCGACCCTAGACTTGCTACTATGTCGCCAGAAGAATTAGAAGCAAACCGTAGTGCTAGAAGGGACGCAGGTAGAGTTATGACTAATAATATTAAGAAGAATATGACCTATCGTAATCAAATGGAACAATATAGAAGTGGTGGAGTTCCAGCAGGAGATGATGGTGCTAGTAGCAGTTTTATGGACGAAAGAGCAACCGCCGCTACGACTAAAGTAGATAGAGGAATAGGTAGTCTTACAGGTCAGGGATTTCAAGAACATTTGGATAACATTAGAAAGACATTAGGTGGAAATCCTAGTAGACCTAACCCTCACGAAGCAGGAACTGGTAGTGGTGATGCCCCAACTATTATAGGTGGTGCTGGTGGTGAAGAGGAAGCAGGAGAGAATATAGCAGGAAAGGTAGCAGGAAAGGTTGGTGAACAGGTTGGGTCTAAACTCGCTACTGGTCTTGGTATCGCTGGTGATGTCCTTGACGCACTTGGACCTATTGGTGATTTGATTGGGTTAGGTCTATCAATCTTTGGTGGAGTAGAAGGAGCAAAACAGGCACAAGCGAAAGAAACAGCACAAAAGCAAGAAACTCAACAATTAAATAAACCTATAACTGATAGACCACAAGCATCTACTGGTGCTACCTTCTCAACCTTAAAGGGTATGGGTCAGCAACCAGTATCAGCACATTTTTAAGTTATTCTTTATTAAATAAAATCTTTGTTATTAGTAATAAACAATGGTTCTCGTATCTTTAAGGTCAGTCAATTCAGGCAATGGTTATTCCTATCAAAATACCTTTCCAGAGGCATTAGTGATAGACCCACGAGCAAAGATTTCGTTAGTTAATGTTATATTTGAAAGAACTAACGATTTTGTTATCAATACTACTAACAATTTTTTTGATGTAAGAGTGGGAGATTTACAAGGTAATATGGTAAAATTAGGTATACCTACCGGTAGTTATACTGGTGATGCCCTTGCTACACAAATACAACAGTCCTATAACCATAGGTATGGTGGTAGTGGATACTTTATTCAAGTATCGTATATAGATGAAAAGTTTGAAATAGATAGTTTTTATTATCCCCAAAACCTAATTGCTTCTGCTCCTGCTAATCCTGATGTAAGTCAAGGTAGCGAATTAGGTGCTTATGTTGTTGCTAGTGGAACATTCCCCACCACTGGTATAACAGCAGGAACTGCTAATTATGCTTTAACTAGGGATACACTAGAAACACAAGTTTTATTAAGCAAAACTAGTGAAGGTTCTTATGCCGAAGTCGTTATGAGTGCTGAACCACCTGCTACTGCTATCACTGGATATGGTAATGGTTTAGTATTAGGTATAGGACACGACCACGAACTTTCAGCGTTATCACAAGGAATTAAACAGATAGCAGACCCTGCTAATTTAGTATCGTTTCTCCTTGCTTTGGGATACTATAAAAAGGCGGACGGCACTACGCATCTCATCGTCAATCAATCCTCCACTAACGGAAGTTCTATCGTATATTCAAGTCCTAAAAGCATACCTGCTGGGTCTTCCTTTAGGGTAGGGTATAACGCTGATAATTGTTTTGCTAAATATAAAGTCGCTAATACTAACACTTGGGTAAGTGTTCCACTATCTCAACAGGTAGTTTATCCTAAGGATTTTGAAGGAGATGTTATTGGTGCTGTGGTAGGTGCTGATTGTGATATTACTTCATTTACTGATTTATCTATCACTAAATCTAATCAAATTAGTATTGTTCCCAAAAACTTTACAGATAATGTTAAGAATGGTGATGATACATATACTCTTTCAGGTGCGAAAGAAGGAGTAGGTATATTACAAAGAACTACTTACGCAGGTGGAGTTAAATCTATTGATGATAAGGGGGTTTTATCTCAAAATATTTTCCCTAATGAATATACAGAACTTACTTTCAATGTTCCTACCTACAACGGATTGGACTATGTTTTTGGAGTATGTGATGAAGGTCAAAGATTACTTAATGTCGCCGCCGGAGCAGTCATTGGAACAGCAGACTTCCTTAACGGTATCACCACAGACGGAGCAGGTGGAGCAGGTGTCGCCCCAGCAGTCAACCCAGCGTTATCGGTATTCCAAATCAATGGGAAAGATAATACTGGACTTAGATATAGAACCCAGTTAAATGATGATGCTCCTACCTTTACAGAACTAGTATCCCACGCTGACTTTAATACTAATCATACCGCTAATACTGCTTTCTTACTTAAAGTTCACGCTAACTCTAACAATGCTCAATTATTAGTTAAATGGGATACAACAGATGTATCACAACCAGATTGGACTGATTTACTTACAATTGATTTACCTGCTATTAGCAATAGTGGAATTAACCATATTTCAAATTATGGAACATCAGTTGATAAATCTACCGCTGGTTATAGATATTATACTTATATTCAAGCGTGGAATGGTGCTGAAAGTGCCGAACAACCTTCCATTACTGGAATAGGATTAAATGAAGCAGATGCTAGTGTAGCAAGTAAAGACCCTTATTTGGAATTATTACCAACTGCTGATGGTTCATTATTTGGTGAAACCATTGGATTTTCTAAAAAGGTATATCTATTCTCTAATACAGCACCAACTATAACTGGTAGCAGTCCTAATCCATTAGCAACATCAACCATTACAGAAGATGTAGTCCAAGTTAATGTTAATAACTTACAAGTAAGGTCTATTACAGGTCAAGCAGTTAAAACTAATGGTAGTGTTGTTGGGTCATTAACTGGTATTAGTCGTATGATAGCACAAGTCCCTAGATATAAAGATGATAATAGCATTAGCACTAGTAATTTCGGTCCATTTTACTATGACTATTTCCCTTACAGTGTCCCACTCAATAACGCTACCGAAATCAATATCAATGATTTACAGGTAAGTTTTACTAATCCTGATGGAACTTTAGCGACAGATATATCACAATCTAAGGTTGTTTTATCTATCACAGGAGTTGAAAGTATGGGACAAGGAGATAATCCAGTCATCGGTAAGGCAAGAGAGAGCGGATATTCAAAGGTGAAGGCAGATGTCGGTAAATCACAGATGCTCCCAACTAAATCCTAAGTTTACTCTTCACCCTTCACTAAACTTTTCAAAAAGTTTTATCAAAACTTAACCTTATCTTTTTTGTTCTAACTTTTTTCTAAAAAGTTATTTTTATATTTTTATCTTCCTTATAAGCATATGAGCGATTTTAAGAAAGATAAACCTCTTTACAAACCTGTTAAGAGCGACCGTAAAGGTAAGAAAGGTATGGTCTATGTTAAGAAAGATGGTAAGAAGAAACTAATCCATTTTGGTGATAGTTCTATGAAAGATTTTACACAACACGGCGATAAAGCAAGGCGTAAGAATTATCTAGCGAGAAGTGGTGGTATCAAGAATAAAGAAGGTAAATTAACTAAGAACGATAAGAATAGTGCTAACTATTGGTCTAGAAAAGTTAACTGGTGAACTTTTCAAAAAAGTTCTATCAAAATCTATATTTATTTTTGTTAAAACTTTTTTCCAAAAAGTTTATGTTAGATAATATTATAAAATGGTTAATAGAAGTAGAGCGAATGTTGCTAGTAATAGTGTTGCTAAGAAGAAGAAACAAGGATACAATGCCCAATTAGACGAAAGTCTTGGTGTTAGAGATGGTAAGGAAAAGACTAAACAGCAATCACTTAAATCTCGTAGAGATGAGAGTAAAGGAGAAGAGAAAGCGAAAGGTAAAAGAGCATACTCTGCTGTTAAGGGTATGGATAAAGGTAAACGAAAAGCGAAAGGCAAAAAGGGAGGTTGTGGTTGTAAATAAGTTTCTGCCTTATTATTAATTTCTGCCTTATAGTTATATGCCTAAAGGAAATTATCCAAATTTTAAGAAAGATGGAAAAACTCCGCATCCGGCGGCAGGACTATCTATGAATAAATATGATGCTAAGGGTAATGAAAGACCACAGCGTAAGTCTAGAGCAAAAGACCCTGAAAGATTTGAGAAGATAGCAGAAAAGAGAGGAGCAGATATAGCACAAATACAGAAAGCGAAAGCAGAAGTATCTAAAAAACTCGTTGGAGTTAAAGATACAAAAGAAGCAGATAAGGTTGCTGAGTTCTTTAAAGAAGGTGGTTCTAAACCAGACAGATTACCTATTAGACCTAGAAAACATTTTTACGAAACTTATGGTCATACTGACGAAGACTTATCGGAGTTTTTTGATAATAAGTTAGATGAAGATACAGTTTTAGCAAATATGGGAATGATAGAAGATTTAAGAACAGATGTCTTTGGTGCTAAGGGTTTATATGGTAGATATCCAGATGGAGCGCCACCGATAAACCTAGCAGAACTTGCTATGGAACATATGGGTTTCGCTAGACAGGGTAGAAAGATTGATTATAGTCATATGCTTAAAGTAGCGAGAGCAAAGAATATATCTATCAAACAAGCAAAGATTTATAAGATTAAATCCAGTTATGATGAAGGTGATGTCGGTGTTGGGTGGATGGAAGAACCAACAGGTTCTACACAAGGGATACAGTTAAAAGGTATGTTTAACGAAAGTAGTGAATTAGATGCTATTCGTGGTAGGCACAACTTAAAAGATTATGATTGCTGTAATGGATTTGTAGAAGAAAAGTATTATCATAGAGTTCATATTACTCCTTACCTTACCCATACACCTGAGGCATACCTAAGCACTTATCATACTATGGGGCGTAATCGTAATCCTTTACAAGCACCAATGAGTTGGATAGAGTGGGCAGACCAACAGAATGATAGGTATGGTAAGGATAAAGAATGGATAAGAATACCAAGGACACATTTTAAAAGTTGGGAACAGTTTAAGACATTATTTATGGAAAACCAGTTTGGACATTTCGCAGGTAGATACTTTCCTATGCCTATTCATTATGAGCAAGGTATAGCAGGAAAAAGTGGAGCAAAGGTTCATCTACCAAGAGTAGTTAAAGGGAAAGGAGAAGAAGTTAAAAGGTCTTATGTATTTCAGGGAGATGCTCCTGTTGTTAAACATAAGGTAAAAGGTAAACAGCAATGGTATTATCACGATAGTCCATTAGGAGATAAAGATGCTGATAGTTATTGGGAAACACATAAGAAAGATATAAAGGATTGGTTTTCTAGAACTTATGACTATAATGCGGGGGTCGTTAAAGATAAACCAATGGGTTTAGGTGGTTCTGGTAAGGTTTCACGACAACCAGTATGGGAAACAGGTCAAAGGGAAGTGATAAAACATTCAGGTGGAGAAGTCCCTCCTGAACCTGTTCCGCCTAAGATGGAAGATTTTGGTTATGCCTTTGGTATTCTTAAAGATGAAGATGGTGAAATTATAGATGATTATGATTTTCCTAGCGAAGAAGCAGAACAAGCATACGATGAAGCAAAAAAGAAACATAATAAGGATTTAGACCAATGGAAAAAAGATTATATAAGGGTAGCAGAAGTTCCTGCTAGTCATTTCCCAGAACCTAGAAGTGCTACTCGTTGGGGTGAAGTAAGAAAAGGTGAAGGTAGGACTTACCTTAATAATATGGTTAGAGATGACTTTGTAGAAGCATTTGGATTAGAATTAGAAGATACTGATGGTTCTATGGCGTTAGGTAGTTTTGTTCCACCTGAGGGTGAAAGGATAAGACTAATAAGTTCAATGGCGGACGCAGATGGTGGAGATAGGTCTTTGGACGAACAATCACGAGATATTATGCTTACAGCATTAGCAAGATATAAATTATTAGACCCTAGATATAGATTTGAATGTGCGCCAATAGTTATAAGAGGAAGTCAAGATGAATTAGAGGAAGCGGAAGAAGAAGCAATAGAACTAGAACAATTAGAGTTAGGTATACATTATAGTAGTGAATTACAAGCAGGAGTTGTTATGACTGCTGACCAACGAAGAGAATATCTAGAAACTCGTGGAGAAACTGTTGGGTCTTTCAGGTATGTTCACGGTGTTAAGGTTAGACAGGAAGTTCAAGAAACTATAGATAAGTCTAAAGATTTTTTAACTAAATCAGGTAAGGTTAGGAAGAGAGCGCCTAAGCGTAGGACTAAACCACCAACACCTGTGCCTGAGGACGATGAAGCATCGTTAAGCGAAACTACTAGCGATGAGGTGGAAGAGGGAGTAGCAGGAGTTAATGTGGAAGCAGGAGAAGATACTTGGAAGTTTACAGAACCAAGAGTTCAGTTTAGAGATAGTTCTAATGTTCATTCTAATTATACACAAGGACAGGTAGCAGAACATCAAGAAGCATATACAATAGCACCAGATGAAATGGCGACCTTACAGCGAGATGTGGTAATAGACCCCTTTAGGTCTTCGGCACAACAAGCACAGCAAGACGCTATGTCTTTTCTTGCGGATATAGGTGGAACTAATTATGTTGATAGATTACAGGAAACGATAGATATAGCACCAACTGGGGGTTTCCTCCCTGCTGACCCTACTCCTCCTCAGTTGGATATAGACCCAGAGATTACTACAACTATTAACGATTTAACCGATGCCCACCCTCCACCTCCTGAACCTATAGCAATTGGACAACAGACCTATTCTGTTGAAGATTGGATAGAACAATCAGGATATTTGGCGGGATATGTCGTAAAACCTACAAGTGCTAATAGATTTAACACTCTGGAAGAAGCAAAAGCGGAATGTATTAGACTTATCAATTGTGGAGGTATCACTCAGGAAATCTCACGAGGTAAGACTTATTTCTCTACTAGGAAAGGGCGAACAACTGTCCCCAATGTCGGTAATCGCACCGAACAATCGTGGATTAAACCTATCTAAATATGTAGGTAGAAGAGGAAGGTGAAAGGTGAAGGCAAAATCTCATACTCCTCCCATTTATTTTTTTTTGCCTTAATCACCCTTCACCCTTCACTTTTTTTTATTTCTCGTTATTTACACAAATTTATTATATGTGTAAATAATTATACAAACTGTTATGAATGGAAAGGAAGCACGAGGTATGCCTAATGTTGAATTAACTATACAGACCAAAGAAGAACTTGCTGAAAGGTCTAGGAAAGTCCCTCAGGACGAAATCTTTAAAGGTGTAGAAGCATCTAGCGATAAACCTAATGTAGAACTAACTATTACAGAAGATAAACCTAAGAAGAAGAAACAATTAACAGAAAAACAATTAGAAGCATTAAATAGAGGTAGACAAAAGAGTATAGAAACTCGTAGATTAAAGAAAGAACAGAAATTAAAAGAAGAAGCAGAATGGAAAGCACACCAAGCAGAAACTAAGAAAGCAACTAAAAAGGTTAAAGAGTTTGTCCCACCACCTGAAGAAGAAGTTAAGAGTAGTGCTGATTTTGTTCCTACTCCAAGTATGCCTCCACAGCAATATAACCAACCTAATTTCTCTATAGATTACGATAAATTAGTTAACGGTGTAGTAGAACAGATGGAGAGTAGGTCTAAAGCAAGACAGGAAAGAGAGCATAAAGTAGCAAATGACTTATCAGCATATGAAGCACAGATAAGAGAAGATGAAAGAAACAAAATGTTAAGCGAATATGAAAGATATGAAAAGGAAGAGCAACAGAAGAAAAATCTTGCTGGTGCTACCAATGTATTAAAGCATAAATCTATCCAACCACATCATTTATCCACTTATCAGGGTTCTCGTCAGGGTCGTTCTCGCCGAGTGTGGTAGAGCAATCACTATGGCAACAACAGGAACTTCTTAATTTTATTTTTATTTTACTAACCATTTGAATTAGACTATCCATATTATATTTATGGATTATATTTAAAATAATTTTCTGTTATAATAATAATAAACAATGTCTCTTAAAACTAGTAATGCGATGCCTGTTGAGAACTATTCAGTGGTTCAACAAAGTGAAAACGGAACTCAGTTTAGTCCTTTGACTAAATGTCGTTTTAGAATACCAGCACATTTAGGTTATGTTGACTTTCATACCTCTTACTTACAGTTTAACTTTGAAGTTAAAAACGCTAAAGGAAAGATGGAGTTTTCTAACAATATGGGTGCTGATATTCTACTTAGAACTTGGAGAGTTCTTATAGGAGGTCATATTATAGAAGAAATTGACCACCCCAATGTGCTACTTAAAACGCTCAAATATGATTATGGTATGGATTTAGGTATGGAAGAGTTAAATCAAGTATTTAACAAACAGGGTGATAGCAGAGAATATCAAGGATTTAATAGTAGTGATAACACATTAGATGTATCAACTACTTCACCTTGTGAAAAGGTTAAGTGTGTATTAGATTTAGGATTTTCAGGTGTATTTGGTTCTACTCAAACTTTCCCTGTAGGACTATCAGGAGATGTTGAGATAGAAATAGTATGGGAAGAACCCAGAAGATGTTTACAGGTAGCACAAGCAGGTATTGTTCCTGCTAGGTCTGTTGATACTCACGGCAACTTTAATCGTGCTTTTGCTTGTGATAATATAGCAAGTGGTGGTGCTATCACCGAACTTAAACTGAAAGCAGAACCAGGAGTTAGTAATAGTTATTACCCTAACGAAGGTTCATTTGATAACATTAAAGATGTTCCATTCAATGTAGGTCAACGAGTTAAGGTTCGTGCTTCTAAAGCAGATAATTCTTTATATGACGAAAACTCTACTGGTGAAATTACCGCTATCGCTTTAGATGGTGGACAGGTTAAACTTACAGTAAATGTAGGTGCTGACCCGGGTCAAAACCTTACCAATGTAGCAGTATCACTTGCTGGAACTGTTGACGCTGCCGGAGCAGTATCTTGGGATAACAATAACCAATTAACTTATGAGATTTCAGTTCCAACACTCTGCTTACAGGTTGTAGCACCACCTCCACCATATGTAGAGCAACAGGCACAGAAGGTAGCGACAGAAGGTTTAATGATAGATGTTCCAACTTATACTTGTTATAAGGCAAATACTTTTGCTGGTATTCGTAGTGCTACTATAGATATTCCTTGTTATGCTAGTAGAGCAAAAGGTTTCTTATGTGTAGGAGTTCCAGAACAGAATTTAGGAGGACAGAATTTACTTATTGCTCCTTACCAAATGAGAGGAGATTTTAATGATTTAGATACCTACCAATTCCAGATAGGTGAACGCAGAGAACCAGTTAGACCTGTGAACTGTGGTAATCTTTCTACTTACCAGCGTAATGTAGCACAGGAACAATTAACAGAATTAGAGAAATCATTAAAAGCAAGTGGTGGAGAAGTCCGTAGTCTTGTTAGACACGCAGATAATTTTGTTATAGGAAGAGCGTTATCACTTTATGGCGGAACTATAAGTTTAGCAATGAAAGGTGCTAGATTATACTTACAGTATTTACAAACTGATTTAAGAAAGGGTGATAATACTACTCAATCTAACAAGAATTGGTTTAACTACTGCTATCATATTAGAAGACTTCAAATTACACCTCAAGGAGTTAATGTTATGTATTAACTTTTAACAAAAGTTATATCAAAACTCTTTTTTTTAAGGTTATCTCTTTATTTTAATGTTATATTTGTAATATTATTTTCTATGATAAATATAATAAACTATGTCCGTTAATGACCGCATCGCCACTCAAATCAAGCGTTATACTAAGATAACACCCTCCAATGCTACTGGTAATGGTATTTTTTCTTTTTCAGGAGGTAATCCTATCATAAGATTTACTATAGCAGAAGCAGACGCATTTTTACTTGCTCCTGAAACTAGATTTCAGTTTAACCTTAAAGCATATTCAACAGGTGTAGTTGGAAGTAGTGGAACACCAGTTAGACACGATGGAACTGCTAATATGGATTGTAAAGTGATGGCATCATCAGTTATACAGAACTTAACCATATCATCTCGTAGATATGCTACTTCTATCTGTGAACAAATCCTTAACTATAACCAGTTAGTATCAGTAGCACACCCAGTCCTTAGTTCTAAGAGAGATTTTGCTACACAGCGTTCCCACGAAACTATGTCTATTGGTGAAGGTATTTTAAATAGAGATGAATTAAATCAATCAAATAGTGATATGGTTGCTAATAGAGTTAATGTTAAGACATTACAGAGAAAATACTTATCTTGTGCTGGAACTTACTCACAAGACCAAGGAACTGACTGCTCTTTACCCCTCTACTGTGGTATGTTTATGAGTGAAAACCTTGATTTAAGATTACTTGGAGGTTTAGAAATTGAAATCACTCTCGCCCCTGACGCTAACCTTTTTGAAAATGCTGATAATAACACTATTTATACTATTGAGAACTGTATCCTTAACGCTCCTATTTTATATAAGAGTGCCTCACAGATGGCGAGTGGATTATCACCCTCCTCATTCTCCTTCTTATCATTCACTTCCCTCTACAATGTTGCTCAGTCCACTAATACCACTATTACTAATAAGGTAGGACTAAGAGGTTGTCTAAGTATGATACAGAAATTCGTGCCTGTGGGATATATAAATAATTCAGGTGCTAATGCGAATGCCTTTGCTAGTTATAACCCCGGAGTTCAGCGATTGACCTTCCACCGTAATGGTCAGCGTTTCCCCTTAGAATATACTGTTATAACAGATAGAGGTAGTGGTAATCCAGATGCTGAAGTAAGAAACGAGCAGAATTCTCAAGTTTTACTTAACTCACTTACTGCTTTTGAGAACTATAAAGATGTTAAGCATTCCACTATCACTAACCAAAACCTTGCTAACCAAAAGGATAATTTCTATTATTTAGGTGTATCATTTGACCAAGTATCAGGTCAAGGTGTAGACCTATCAGGAGGCACTGTATCTACTGAGTTAGATAGTGTTTTACAAAACCCAGTAGACAACGCTGTTGTTCCTTATGGTGTTTTCTCTTTCTTCCTTAACAGGGAAACATTAGTTATTCAACCTAACCAGCGTATTCAGGCAATAGAATAATCTTTTTACTTTGTTCTTTATCTATTTTTAATTTCTTCCTTAATAGTAAATGTCGTCAAACACTATTGTTAAGGATACTGCTGTTAATAAACCACAATTATTAGAGGTTCATAACCAACGCCTAAGAGTATATAATAACCAATCCACTCAAGACGCTTTAGATGTAAATTTAACTGGAGCAAGTGGGTCGCACGGACTAGCAACCGAAGCAACACTAGATAGTTTTAGAACAGAAAATGCTAGTAATTTAGGAGCATTAGATAGTAGTTTAACCGATGGAACTGCTGTAGTTAAGTGTATGGGAACAGAAGACCCTGCTAATCCTGCCGCCAACCAGTGGCAACTCCATTTAGATGGTAGTGGTAATACATTTACCTCAGTAGTTAATACAGTTAATGTAGCACCAGCAAATAATACTAATTCTGGTATAACTAACGACCCCGCTAATTCAATGGCGGTAGGGTTAAGAGCAAGAACAGATATAGCAGATGCCTCTACAGAAACCTTCCTCAAATGTGATGCTACTGGTATTTTACAAACAAGTGGTAGTGGTGGTGGTGGTGGAGGTGTTAGTGAAACAGATGGTGGGCAGAGTTTAGTTATAGCAGATTTAACCCAAGGGGAAAGTAATACTATAACTACTACTGGATATAGAGAGTTATCTATATCAATAAAAACAAATAATATGACTGATATGTATGCTTATCTCCAATATAGTAGGAACAATACAGATTGGTATTTCGTAGGATACTTTGGAGAAATTCAGTTATCACCTGATTGGAGTTCTAGTGAATATATTGGAGGTTTAGAAGTTAAGGCAAACTTCCCATATTATAGGGTATTTAAGGATAATCAATCTGGCGGTAGTGAAACCTGCGTAATTAACTATGCGATGAAATCATAATTCTAATTTAAGGATATTGTTTATATTTATTTTCTAAGGTTATAGTAATAAACTATGTCCCTTTTACCAAGCACTTTACTTAATGCTAGTTCTAACGAAGACCAAACATTAGAAATCCATAGTGAGATTTTAGAACCACTTGCCCACTCCCAAACACTTGCTAGATGGGAAATCCCCCATAAGAATATTATGGATAGTGATAGTGTCCTTATTTGGAATATCAACTGGGAATTACAGAATGGTGGAACAGCAGACCACAGAACAGATGGTTCTATGGTTGGATTACCTTTAGCAGTTGCTGGATTATACGATACCATTAAGAGAGCAAGACTTTATGTAAACGGTAAGATTATAAGTGAATTAAATGAAGTTGGAAAATATTTAACTTTAAAGTCTAATTTCCAACCACACGAAGTAAAAACAGAAGTTAGCGATTTATTCTCATATGCCGATAACGAGTTAGTTAATGATGGTGGAAAGGTATCAGGTAAAACCCAAAGAATACAGAGAACACCCGGCGATAAAGAGTTAGGATTATTTCAAAATACCAACAATAATTATAGAGTAGAAGCATCATTAAAACTACACCAATTATTTAGTGTTTTAAAGGACGCTCAGTTAGATACTAACAGTATTAACGGAAAGATTATGATTGAAATTGACTGGAATGTATCAGGTGTTAGTAATAACGCCACTTGGGTTGGTAGTGGTGTCGCTGACGCTGATAAGAAACTAACTATCACACAACCTAGACTTATCCTTGACTTCTTAACCTATAACGATGAAGTCTTAGCACAGATTAAAAACACTATCTTTGGAGATGGTCCAGGTATCAATATGCCTTACAGAGAGGTAGCACTAGTAAGAAAGAACATTAACCCTACCGCCCAAAACACAGCACAATCTCAGGATTTCGCTATTGGTATGACTGGTAGAGCAGTCCAAAAGATATTTGTTGCTAAGGTTATGAATGTAGAGAATAACGATGTAAATAACTTGATGGGCGAATGTAGAAGTGATTTACTTCAAGGACAGGAATGGAATATTAGAGTTAATGACCTAATGATTTTTGATAGGAATGTTAATAATAGAGCAGAAGAGTTTAACTACATACAGCAAACAGGAGAAGCACAATTTACTTGTCCACCTGCTACATTTGAAAAGCGTGATAGCACTATAAATGCTGGATATTCTACTGACGATAACCAGTGGGTTGCTACACAAGCAATGATTAACACTAATACAACTCCTGCTAACCTTCAAGGATTAGGTAATGCTGTTAACTGTCCTCAAGTCAGTTCTACCTATTACCCATTAGGTGTAGGTAATGCTCTCAATGTTGCTAGTGCTGGTGCCAATGTTAATATGACTAATGTTGCTGAACAGCGTATGGGTAGACAGAACTATTTAGCAGTCAATCTTGCTAAGTATATGAATGGTGCTGAAAGTCCACTTAACGCTATCCGTGTTGGTTCTACTCCTATCATATTCCAGTTGAATTATAACGCTAGTAAGACTGCTCAGGTAGATACAGATACTACTGGTAGAAGTGGAACTGCCTATTTCTTTGTTGAATACCTTAAGATGATGAACTTAAAGAATGGTGAAATCTCAGTCGTTGACCTCTAAGTAAGCGTATTACACATTTCAGTATAGTTAGGATAATACAAAAAACTCTTAGCATTATCATCTTTAAACTTCTTAAAGCAATCCCAATCTTTGAAGCATATATCAAAGATAGACCTACATAGGTTTTCATCTCTCCAATCATATTTCGCCATACTGCTATCTTTACTCATACGGATAGCAATATCGTATTTCCAATAACTCATTGATTTATAGTTTACAGGTTTATCATTTTCTATGATGCTCTTATCGTTAATCATATTTAAGTATGCCTCGGCACACTCCTCTTTTAAGTCTCGTCCTAGGTAAAAAGTCATTTGATGTATTTATAATACATTATTCATTTAAATAGTTTTATAACAAAATATACATATTTTTAATTAAAGGAAAAAGTGAAAGGTGAAGGCAAGAGTTGCTATTTTAAGAATAATTATTTTGAGAGAGATTAGACCCTTCACCCTTCACCTTTTTACTTCCTCTTCTCCTACATATGTCTAACACAAATTACACACAATTTAAGCGATAAATATATAATTAAAATCTGTGTAATATGTATAACAATGTCCCAAGAACAACCTCCTCCACCTGATAACGCTAACGAACCGAAGTTATCACCATTAGAAACAGCAATTCAAAGTTATACTGGAACACCAGTTGAACAACCTGAACCCCCTAGAACCTTTGTAATTGAATGTAATAAAACCTTAGCACAAGCAGATGGTAATGCCGAAAACCCTAGCAGTTGGACTAATCATTTTCCACCTATTAAACTTAAAAAGGGTGATATAGTTAGTGTTAATTCCGCTTTCTTATCTACACGAGGAGGAGGGGATTTACTTCAATTTGATAATACCAATAATAAGACTAGATTGATATTTGAATATTACCAAACTAACGATAATACTAATGGTAAACGGATACAATACAATATTAAAGGATATACTCCTATGCCTCCTGCCGATGGTGCTGGTGAACCTAAATGGAATGGTTTTGATGCCTATGGTGGAACTAAACCTTGTTCTATGAATTGCTTTCCAATTGATTATAGACCTATGCGAATGTATAGACTTATGAAAACCTTTGAGTATATTGCTTCTACTCCTAGTAATGGACAGAATGTTCCTGCTATCACTAGTAGTGCTACTGTAGGAGTGTATCCTAAAACAGCGACAGAAGAACCAGTATGGGGACACGAAATATCACCAGCAGAAATAGTTGAAGAGGTAGAAGATGACTATGTGCCGGGTCTATTCCGTAATCCTATTTGTAATGTTAGAGATTTATGTATAGATAGTCGTATTCCATCTACCGCAGTTGGTTCTAACTATTATGAGTATACAGATTTTCAAAACGCTTGTATTTGGTATGTATCCACTCAAAACTCATTTTTATCACCTTGTAATACTGATAGCAGTATGAGAATACATTTCGTAGGTAGGGATAGAACCGATACATTTAATGAGTGGAACTCAACGAATATATGTAATGATAGTCTTAATTTAGTAAAAGCGTTAAGACCAGGGCAATACTTTAAGTTCGTTAATCCTAGTAGATTATTTGGAACAGAAGCACCTACAGGAACTTTTGAGGGTGCTAGTCCTGCTATAAATAATAAAGGTAGTAATGTCTATTATGCTAGTGGATATGGTAATATCAATAATGGAGGTAATATGATAGATACCTTCCTTCAAGTTGGTAATACTACCGATGGTAAATGGAAGAATAATCCTATGGGTATGCTTATGAAAGTCGTAAGAACCTATTGTGGTGTTAGTGCTACAAGACCTAATGGTGATAATACTGTAATAGATGCTGGTCAAACTGCTTTAGACCTTGCTCCTTGGGTTGAAGTCCAATGCGACGGTGCTATGAGTTTTGCTTATGGTAATCCTAATTATTGGTTGGGTCAAGATGGTGGTGGAACTTATGGTATGGTGCCGTATTGTAATCAAGCATTAAATGTTCTTAATGCTGATACTACTACTACTTGTCCTGCTACTGGTTGTATGTCGCCACCTAATCAAATCCAATTGAGAGTATTCGGTAATGCTGAAAATAATGTCCAGACTGCTACTAATACATTTGCTAGTGGAACTGAAACCTATGTGGGGTCAGGTTCTTATTTTAAAGACCATACTCCTGATAGTAAGTATTATCTTGGATTTCAACCTAGATATGTAAATATGGCGGATTTAGATAATACTGGATTAAATAGTGCTTGTATTGACCAAAATCTATCTACACTAACTACCAGTGAAACCTTTTATAGCAATACGATTGATACACAGAAGGTTATGCCTACTAATTACAACTTTTTAACTTTAGATAGTGATTTAACTATGAGTGAAAATTTGAAATATGGTGCTGATTACAGAGGTAATTTTGGAGGTTATGGAGGAGGTAGATTACCATTAGCATATGAAACACCTAATCAAAAATCTAGTTATATAGATGATAAATACATTACTGCTACATTGGAAACAACATTTACATCAGGAACTACATACTCTTACCAATCATTTGATAATCAGGTAGCAACACAGGCAACTACTACATTCTTACAAGGAGAAGCAAACCCTTTACCAGCGAATAATAGTGCTACTAAGGCAAATGCTGGTATATATATGAAAAATAGTAAAGGTCAAGTTTTAAGACTATTTATTGGAAATAGTATAGATAATACGAGTGAGGGGGTAAGTAATGGGACTATTGCTAGTATTGCTAGTGGAACTAACAACCAGACTTCTGGTAATGCTGAATTAGCAAGTGGTATAGATAATTTTATTACTTCTATCGGTGATTTTGAAGAAGCAGACACTACAGGAGATAGGGTAGCATTTTATGGTTTTGGTATTACTGGTAATACAACCACACCTTATACAGAAAATAACAATATAAATATACCTAATACCAGTTATAGTTATATTACCGATGTATGGGACGCTCGTTGTCCTTTACAACCATTAGAGAAGTTATGCTATGTTAAGATGACCGACCCTGTATCAGGTGATAGTGAAGTTATGTATGTTCAATTACTTCCTGCTATGATAACTACTTGGAAGACTGCCTTTGCTGGTAGCACGGCATATGATAATGTTAACTACCATACAACTACCGGTGGGCAACCAACTTTACCAGATGGAAGTGGTGTAAATACTGAAACAGTTAATAGGACTAACTCCAGATTTTTCATTATTAAGCGTGATATAATGGGAACAGGAATGGTAGCATTTAATGGTGCTTACAATGTTAAGAATGCTAATTTGATTACAGGAGTTCAACAAATTCCAGACCATACCTGTGCTTTTTTTGAGATATTCAATCCGTTAGAGGATATAGAGTATAGATTTAAGTTTGATAGTGGATTAAGAGAACTAATAAACACATCTCAATTGATAAGAGGAAAAGAATATCAATATACCAAAAACGATTTTACCACTGGTGTTGATAGTGTTTTACCTGCTGGTGGCGATTTCGTGTTAACAGCAGTCCCTAATATGCCTTTTAATACTGATATAACTAACATTACGAATACTACTTCTTCAACTATAAATTTAGTAGGTGATTTAATTAGGTCAGGTAATCCTGATGTTGATGCTGATGTTAAAGCACATACAGGCGAATTCTCGTGGGATATACATTACGATTATAAAGACATAACCTTAGACCCTGAAACTACCTATTTCTCGGTAGATGATGTGTCTAACGAGATAACTAAACAACTTCAACAACCAGAAGACCTATATAGGAGTGATAATTCTGGTGGGCGTAATCCTAGAAGTAATGGTGTAATAGAATATAGTAAAGGAAGATATCCTGCTAACGCATTTTTTAGACCGATACACTCACCGCTAGATTTAGATAATACGGAAGATGTTAATACTGGGGCGTTAGATGGTAAATATCACGAAGGAGATTTCTGTTGGTTCGCTCAGGTTAACGATACATTCTTTAAAAAGTATTATAACTGTAATGCTACTGATATGACTGATGTGGATAACAATTTCTATGCTCCTAACGGTATATCGCCGGGGTCAGGGTTATATCAAGTATTCCCAAGAAATGGTAATACTATGATAAATATAGCACCATCTACTAATGCTTTTAATTTAGATAAATGGACATATAGACAAGGGGACGACGCAGTTAAAGTTTTACCTAGAGTTATTTATAATGGTGCTAAACCTAATACCCCTGCTGGTAATTATACGACTAAGTGTTGTGTAATGTCCCAATGGGCAGGAACTCAAAACCCTACTCTTAGTTATAACGCTACTTTTAGTAGGTTTGAGTGGAATAACTTACATCAACCGTTATACAATCAATATGATAGCACTAACTTCCCTGATGGGGGTATTATATCAGCATTCTTATGGACTAGCAGTTTTGAAGGATTACAGAATTGGGATAGATTTGGAGGTGTGAATATGGTTAACTGGTGTTCTCCTGTTGTAGATTTTGGTCAGTATTCTACTCGTAGAGCGATGGTTGAGGGGAATGTATTGGTTGAAACAGATACGATAGGTAAAGCATTTATGAAGAAGTTAGGTTTTACCGAGGAGTGGAGACAAGAGAATAGTGGGCATACTACTTGGGAAGATGATGACCCTAACGACCCATTTACCATAAAGGGATACAATCCTAAGGGAACTACTCGTAGTGATTATAATATAGCACAAGCGACGCAATATGGAATAGATACAGTATACACTGCTCCACAAGAGAAAGGCAGACCTATTGTATATGAAGCACCTACTACTGATGCTGATTATGGTATAACTTCTTATGGAACTGGTAGTGATAAGACTGGTAGTGTAGGTAGCACTTTTAATGGAGCAAAGGCAACTGGAGGTGATACTGCTAATAGTGGTTTTAATTGGTGGGGTAAACTGAAATCCCCACCTTTAACTGGAACTAATGTTCCTGCTATTAGTTCTGTAATAGATTTTGGGGCATTAAATGGATATGGTTGGGGTTCTACTAGGGGAACACCTAATGATTTTGATAAGAATAACAAAACAACTGGAACTGGTATAAATACATTTACAGCGTTAAATCTAGATGATATTAAATTACCCTATTATTCGTATCAGGTTGGGTCTAGTTCATTACGAGCGCCGATTTTACCTAAGAAGACTGATGTGGGTTATTTCTTTATTATGAGTGATATAATAGATAAACACGAGTTTTATGCTAGTGCTAACAGTGGCGCACCGATAAATTGTATAGGTATATTATCAAAGAACTATGCGAGTGAGGATTTCTTTTTTAGTTTTCAATCCCCCGTTGAATTTTATATTAAGAAGGATAAGACGATTACATCAATCAACACTAGAGTTCTTACACCCACAATGACCCAACCGATAGGTTTAGATTTTGCTTCATCTATCATCTATACCATAGTTAGACCTAATAATGTTCCTGAACCTGAAGTCCCACCAGTTTTACTTCAACAGTTAGAGGATTATGCCCTAATGGAAAAGCAAGATGCTATGTTAGCAACTCAAACAGGTGGATTTGGGGGATATCAAGCAGGGGGTGAGAATATCGCTTCTGCTAGTGGAGAGGGAGGTGGTAATATTAACTATATGCGTTCTGCCTTAGTCCAAGCGGCACTAACTCCTAGTGCTACACAAGCAACAGCACTATCTACCATACAATCAGGAATTAGTAGTGCTATCGCTCGTATGGGAGCAGGAGGCAGAAGTAGAATGCTCCAACAAGGTTTCGCCATAGACCCATCACTAGTTCCACCAGTTATACAAAATCCAGTGAATGTGTTAGCAGGACAACCACTGGTAAATACTGTTCCACCACTGGACGACCCCGCCATTGATATGGAGATACTGGTGAGAGACCCTACAATAGTAGCGGATATAAATGAAACTATGTTAAAGAAAGGCAGAATGGGAGATGACTATGGGGGAGTGCCTGATGGTGAACCTGAAGAAGCACCGCCACCTTATAGTCTTAACCCCAAAGACCCATTATATAATCCTGATGCTGGTGATTTAGATTTAAAGGGATTAGAGGATTACGCAGAGCAACAACCACCTACCCCTACCACCCCAAGAGAGCAAGATGCTTTTGAGGCACATATTAGGCGTATGAGTGAGAGAGAAGGAACACCTCAACCAGAAGGAGGAGGTAGTAAACCTAAGAACTTAAAAGAGGTATTTGAAGATTACTTTAATGCTGTAAGCGATAAAAGTGCTGATAAATTAAGAGCATTACAAGCAAAGGGATTTGACCCTGAAAATATATCTACTTATCCTACTTTACTATTAAGAACATTAAATAGGAATGTATTACCTGAATTAGAAGCAAGAAAAGAGGTAGAACCACAAACGGTAGCAAGTATTACATCTACCTTGTTAGAAAGACAAGAAGGTGGAAAAGGTAGAGTTATTGGTATCCAAAATCCTAGTAAAAGATTACCACCATTTGAGTATGACCACGATAGACCAGGGTCGTTATCACTATATGATGCGGTTAAGCAGACCACCTATCAAACTGGAGATTTTAATCCTAAGAAAAATCAAGCAGGTAATTGGTATAACGAAGATATTAAAGGTATGCCTAAGAATAGTGGTAAACTTTCTGGTTCTAAGGCGAATAAGGTAGGAGGTGATGAAAATCCATTTGACTTAAGAACTTGGCAGGTCGGTAAGTTAGATAGTTTCTTGGGTAATCCATCTTTCCATTTGAATAAGGGTGCTGACCTTAGCGACCCAACAAACAGAGTAAGTGCTAAGGGTATGAAACAAATATATAATGAACTTATGAGGCGTAGGTATGATGAAAGTGGAACTAAGCGTGTAAGAGCAATGGGTTCAGTTGCTTATGGTAATAAGACTAGTGAGAAAGGACAACTCAAAAAGGGATATCATAGTCATCAATTTTTACCACACCCTAATTGGACTAGCGATAGACAGGCACATCATCACCCACGACTAACAGCACCAAATCACGCATTAGATAAATCAAGGTTAATTACGACTAACGACCCAGCACTTTTCCGTAGTCCTAGCGCTCAAGCATCACCAGAGTAGGCATATCATTATGTAGGAAAAGGGGAAGAATAGGACTATTTTGAAAAAAGTGAAGGGTGAAGGGTGGTAGTTGACTTTTTTTTTTTTTACTAGGAATAGTGGATTTTGCCTTCACCTTTCACTTTTTCTTAGGTCTAGGACTTTAATTTAATTCTAATTTTTAAAACGAATTTAAAGATTAGACTTTTATATCTATATATAATACAATGACTGAGGATTACATAATATTAAACTTAAACCCTGATGCCTGTGTTGGTGCTATGATTGGAGAAATTAAGAAGAGCAATCCACAACTGAAAGATGGGACTATAAGGACATATTCTGCTCAACTGAGGAAACTTGTAGTTGAATATATGAAAGAGAAAGGTGATACTTCTATTGAGATGGACGGGGGATACGAGCAAAGTGAAAACAGTATCCCATTTTTTATTTTGAAACCTGCTAGTTGTATAAAGTTTATAGAAGAGAATAAGTGGAGCGAAACTCCATTGAGTGATAGAACTATTAAGAATTATTATGCTGTAATGCTAACTTTACTTAGGGGTAAGACTATAGATGAGGCAATAGAAACTGATGTATACAAGGAGGCACATCGCACATATACAGAGAAGTTTGATGAGTTAAAGAAATCGCTAAACGCATTGGAAACTTTACAAGCACCGAAGGAGAAGGAGATAGGATTGAAGGATTTAACTATGAAGGAATTGAAGAGATATTTATTATTTCATTTTAATAAGATTAGACCGAAAGAGGCGGACGATTGGGTTAGTGCTTTATATTGGTGTATTGGTAATTTACATTTAGAGTTTGTATTTAGGAATGAACTAGCGACGATGGATTATGTGGAGGAATATCCACCAATGAACGAAATATATAACAAAACTAATTTTATATGGAATAAGGGTAGGAATTGTAAGATAATAGAGATAAGAGATAACAAGGTTAGAGATTGTAGTAAGGGTGATAAACCTAAACAGATAATCTTACGAGGAGAGATAAATAGGATAGTGAATAAATATTTGAAGGTTCTAGAAAATTCTGGTAATCCTATGGTTAATGGAGATAAGTTTATAAAAAAACAAAAAGGGGAAGGTGAAATGACTAGTAGTAATTATGGGACATTGTTAAAGAAGTGTTGGGAGCATAAGAAGTTAAATTTAACATCTACATTGATAAGGAAAGTATATGCTATTGATATTAGGCAAAAATACAAAGGGAAGTTATCAGCAGAATTAGAGGCGTGTGAAAAGTTAGACCATAGTTTAGATGTTCATAATAAGAGTTATGTAATACATTTTGATTAGCAACTTTCGCCAATCCTATCCTTAACAAACTGGGTCTTAAAATCTAACCAATCGTGAATATCGTTATCGCTACAATACTTATTGATAGCGTAATCGGCACAGTCAGGATATAAATACTCTAAAGTTTCTTCGTCCCAATACGCAGGATTAAGACCATCAGTCATACAACTATCATAGAAGTTAATGACCTTGTTTTCGTTTGTTTGTTTATCCTTACCAATACCACTAAGTCGTGCTGGAATAACCTTAGTAGTATTACAAGTATCGCAACACCTATCATCTTTTAGTGGTTGAGCATTATTACCAAAACCGTTAATAGTATTATCGCATAGAGAACAGTCATCTTGAGGAATTAGTGGAGTTCCATCTCTATCGTCTTCTATCTCATCGCTATCGTTTTTAACGAATGGGTAGGCATCATAACCGAGAGAGGGCGCTCTGCTTATGGTAATGCTTGGTGGGAAGACAGAACGGTCAGTAGTATTGATACGGCATACTTCTTCAGGGCGACAACAGAACTTACTAGGGTGATGGTCGCTAGGGAAATCATACTGACTTCGCTGACCAATTACCCACTCGCATTCCCACTCCTCACTAATAGGAGGTTCTGTTAGCAAGTCTTGTCGGTAATATATATCAAACTGTTTCTTGAACTGAGTGATAAACCGAGGAATTCGGTTGTTAGGGACATTGTAGAAATAGTAGCGGATAGATATAACCTCACCCCACTTATCGCTATTAGCAGGGTCAAGAACCTCATCAGGAACTCGCTTATGGTCGTTCATAAGTTTTAGTAGGTCGTGTTTGAACTTATCGCTATTTTCTGGATTGATATTCGCACCTGATGAAGTAATCTCCCACCCATCTAGGAACTTCTTGAAAGGTGCTGATAACGAACGCCAGATGAAGTTAGCAACATCAGGACGGAAGTTGAAGATAATGTTTTGTGTAGGCATAGTGTTTTCTAGTATACTCCCATTTACCGGCATTCTGGGATTTTGATTTTGGTGGATTTTCTCGTCCGTAGTGAGGCAGAAGTTTTCTCCCAAGACTTCTGCCCCGTTATGCTTATCGCTGACCACCAAAATCAATATCCCAATAATCCATTATTATATTGGGCATACGAGCGAATAAGAGAACACACAGAAACCGAACAAACAAACAGAAATGCCTACCACCGCACAACTTCAAAAGAACCTTGAATGGGAAAGAAAAAAGACTGCCTTTGCTTGGTCTAAATACTATCAGGAGCAAGAGGATAGGTGGGCGAGTGAACACGCCCAATATACCCAACTCCAACAATCCGCTACTACGGATAACTCGGGTCTTGACCCCCACCTCGCTAACCTTATTAAGGATTTATACGAGAAGGCAAAGATTAAGGTTGAATGTCCTATTTGTTTGGATACGATTGATGATAAGGAGACGCTATTCACTGGGAAATGTGGACACAATTATCACAAGGATTGTATCAACCAATGGGCGGAACAGGCGGACACACCAGCACAGGGAAAGAAATGCCCTACTTGCCGAAAGAAATACTAAACAAATAAAATACAAAAAAATAATAAAAATAAAAATCAAAAAAAAAAATCCCTCTTTAAGTGCTATATTGATAAAACTATACAATAGTTTTTTATTTCTAGGTTTAAGAAACTTCTGCCTCGTTAAGACTACTCCTGACCACCAAAATTAAACTCGCAAAAATCCATTATAATTTAGGCATACCAGCGAATAAGAAAGAACACAGAAACCGAAACAAACTCTCTCACAAACTAAACAAACAAAATGTCTGCTACTACTATTACTATTGTCGTGCCTGTTGAAGGAAAACCTTACAGGACTAAGCAAACACAAACACAAACTCTCCGCTCAATGGTAGGCGGAACCGTCTGCGATATGATGGGTCGTGGTAAGATTATCCACCCAATGTTCTGGCAGGAACACGCCGAGTGGAATGTCGTTGCCGAAATCTACAAAAAGGTTGCGGATAAGAAAATGAAGGTCAAATGCTACGGCAATGACGAAGGGTCTATGACCTGCTCCCAGAATATGGCGGTCTATACTCACGACCAGTTTGGGACTTCGCCTACCTTCGGCAACCTCGTTCTTGTTATCAACAAGAAACAGGCGGATAAGGTTAAGGGCATCGCATCACTCCCATATTACAAAGACGCAACCGCTATGGAACTCGCCTAC
>WLWF01000711.1_pt1 | contig 31177 bp, 27 predicted proteins | sample 6718331 | NCBI WGS metagenome assembly WLWF01 (sample SAMN12718692, study PRJNA515312) | sponge metagenome | isolation source: marine sponge | host: Mycale hentscheli | place: New Zealand: South Island, Marlborough, Capsize Point | collected 2003-05-01 | reverse complement strand
TGAGAAATTTGAATCACTCGACGACGAAACTTTTGATGCCATGACTGAAGTTTTGGCTGGTATGAAGCCTGTTAAAAAAGAAGAGGCGACGGATCCAGATAAAATGAAGAAGATGGTAAGCAAACCTAAAGATGATGAAGCTGAAAGTAAATCACCACGTAGGATGAGTCCTGCCGTAGGTGAAGAAACTGAAGCTACATCAGAAGAACAAGAAGCAGAAGAATCAGAAGAAACATCTGCTGAGATTCTTGATAGTGTCGAAGTTGAAGAAGAAGTAAATCTCAGTGTAGGTGAAGAAGCTGAAGATTCAGTAGAAAGCACTCGCGCTGCTCTTGTTGATTTTGTTAATTCCAGACTCAGTACAAAAAACTAACTTTTTAAAGGGAGAAATACACATGGCTCTTAAACCAGATAGAATTGAATCTCACACAGACATCTCTTTCTTCATGAATGCAGTTGCTGAGCGAGGTGTCGTTGTTGTTGCTGCTACTGGCACAGCATCTAGTAATGTTGGCGCATCTATGGATGACGCTGGCGCACTTGCTGAAGTTGCTGCTACAGCAACTAGTAGAAATCCTCTTGGTGTTCTACTGAACGATGTGAAAGATTACGATCTTACCAAACAGCATATTAATTGGTATAAAGACGAAGTACAAAAGGGTGGTAAAGTCACCTTGCTTCGCCAAGGTCAAGTTACTACAGACCAACTTGTAAGTGGTGACGCTCCTAAAGCTGGTATGCCTGCTCATTTAGCTGATAACGGAGAACTTACCGTTACAACTACAAATGCTAAAGTAGGTCAGTTTTTAGGCGGCAAAGATGCCGATGGTTTCGTCAAAGTAGACATCAACATTTCTTGAACATAAAACAAAGGGAGAATAATAATGGCAGATACTTTTAAACCAACACCGGAAATCACAGATCTTCTGGTAAAGTCTGGATCAGCAGACAGAGAAGTTGCTTTGGCGGCGAACAAAGAGTTTGCAAAAGCTTTAGAGCTTCCACTGAGACAAGGTCTTATGAGTGGCAACATTCTAGACAATATTTTTGAGTCAGTTCAGCTAGCTCCTGGAGCTACTCCTGAATTTCCTCTTGATTTCCTTGCACCTGGCACCGAAAGAGATTTCGTTGCTTATACTATTCCTAATCATGGATATATTCCAGAGCGTCACGTCGAAAGTGATTACGTCATGGTTCCAACTTATGACGTAGGAGCTTCAATCGACTACCTCTTAAAGTATGCTCGTGATGCTAGATGGGACGTAGTTGGTCGAGCTATGGAAGTCCTCGAAGGTTCCTTTGTTAAGAAGATGAATGATGATGGATGGCATACTCTTCTTGCTGCTGGTGTTGACCGTAACATCGTTGTCTTCGACAGTGATGCTGCTGCTAACCAGTTTACTAAGAGACTTGTCAGCCTTATGAAAACCGTTATGCGTCGTAATGGTGGTGGTAACAGTTCTTCAGCTAATAGAGGCGCTCTTACTGATCTCTATGTTTCTCCAGAAGCTATGGAAGACATCAGAAATTGGGGTGTCGATATTGTTGATGAAGTCACTAGAAGAGAGATTTATACAGCTGCTGATGGCGCTGTTAACAGAATCTTTGGTGTTAATCTCCATGACAGAGATGAGCTTGGTGTTGGCCAAGAATACCAAAACTTCTATGGTGGCGCTAGTGCCTTAAATCAAACTGTTCCTGGTAGCAAATCTGAAATTGTTGTGGGTCTTGACCTACGCAAAAGAGATAGCTTTATCATGCCAGTTCGACAAGAAGTTCAAATCTTCGAAGACGATAGCTTACATCGTCAAAAGAGAGCAGGCTTCTACGGATGGGCAGAACTTGGTTTTGCTGTGCTAGACAACAGAAGAGTTCTTCTTGGTGCTGTCTAATTTCTGGCGATATCTTTATCACTAATAGAAAGCCGCCTCTCGCTGGGGCGGCTTTTTTTATTAAATTATTGCGGTAGAAGTATAAGTATACTAAGGTGTATACTATTATATCCACAGGCCTTTTGATGAAAGATATGCCATATGAGCGCTGGTAACTATGACTTCAAGATAGAACAAGGAACTTCATTCAGGATGTCTTTGGTTTATAAAGACGCCAATGGAGATCCTATAGATATTACTAATTGGTGCGCCAGATTGACCTGGAAGACAAGCTCCAATACCACTCAGATTTTTACCACAGAAAATACAGATCTAAATGCTTACAAGTTTGAAATTGTTGGAGCAGCAGGTAGAATTAATTTCTTGCTCCCTGCCTCTACAACTAATTCTTATGATTTTAATACAGCTAAATATGATTTAGAGCTACAAGCAGACTATGATCATTATGCTGGAGGAGGAGGAAAGTATACTGTTCGTATTATGTTTGGAACAGTAAATATTATCAAGAGAAACAGCAAGTCTGGAACAGCTTTGGAGTGCCAACCATGAGTGATTTTACTGTAGAAGTTGTTGACACCAATAACCTTTTAGAAATAGAAACAAGTACAGCTGTAACTCATGGAGATGGAATTAGTATAGTTGAGCTTGAAACAACTACGGCAGATGTTATAGAGATAACTACAGGTGTTTTTAGTTCTAGTGGTTCTGGTGGTTCTTCTAATGCTTCAGAAATTGTTGGATTAACCTCTTTTATTAATAATGTGATAGATAATGCAACTATTGATTGTGGAACACCTTAGCACTAAACGGAAATAAAAACGGAGAAACATAATGCCGGTTAATACAAGACTTCAAATCAGAAGAGGCACTCACTCCGAATGGGTAGTTGCCAATCCTGTTTTGCATTATGGTGAGATGGCTTGGGAAAGTGATACTGGTAGGATTAAAATAGGTCCTACGGGAAATGTAAATTGGCAGTCTATACCCTATTCTTTTGCTACTTTACAAGATCCTTCTAATGCAGGCTCTTTAAATAGCTTTTTAAGTCAATCTGGAATTTCGCTTACTGGAGTTACGGGTGTCTATGGACATGTTACAGGAATACAGATAGATAGTAAATTATCTCCAGGTACAGATATAGGTTTATCTACTGATGGAAATGGCTCTATAGTTATTAGCTATACAGGAGATGCCAGCTTAAATTTCCAAGATAGAGAACAAGTAGAAACTATCCAAGATATTGTAGGAAGTGGAGACCATACTTCTACAGGATTTATTCGACAGGTTTCTGGTATAAATATAGTTTATGATGATAATGGCTCTAATGGAAGTGGTACTCTTACTTTCGCTTTAAATGAATTAGTTGGTGAGAGTGGTGTTGTTACTAGCTACAATAATGATTCTTGGAAAATAGCTGCTAATTTAACATCTGGTAGTGGTATTGAAATAACAGATGTTGCAGGATCCAAGAGAATTACTGCTACAGGTCTTGCTCTTGAAAGTCATAATCACAATATTAATGATATTAATGGATTTAGTTCTGTAGATGTAACAGACAATAGTATTAGCGGTATTAATAATTTAATCGCTAGTGGAACTGGCGTTTTTGATGTATTAGAAATTAATGGCTCAAACGGGTTTGTTTTTCCTAATACAGACGGAAATAATGATCAGATACTGGTTACAGACGGCAACGGCGCTGTGTCTTGGCAAGACCAGCCATTAAATCATCCTGTTATAGATAACGCTCTTGGGAATACAGATAATGATAATAGAGATTATGTGCAGAATATATCTTTTGACCAATATGGTCATGTTACAGGTATTTCTATTGGTACAGAAACTGTTGTAGACCATTCTGTTACTGGTGTCGTTTTTAATAGTGGTAATAACGATCTGGTTTTACATAAGAGTGACGGAGCTAGCATAACAGGTAATTTATCAGGAGTTTTAGTTTCTGGCACTTCCTATCATTCCAGCATATCCAATGCAGCAAACGACTCAACTAACGAGAATAGATATTATATACAGAGTATATTACTAGATGAATATGGACATATTACAGGATCTATACAAACAGCTCAAGAAACCGGGGTTGAAAGGTACTATCCTGGTACAGGGCTTACTGTAAATACTACAACACAAACTTTTCATATTACAGGAGTAGCTACAGACTTATTACAAGGAAGTATACAAAATAGCCAATTAGCTAATTCTGGTATTACTGTTAGTGGGGGTGTAGGTTTACAAAATGGTGGATTTGCAGCTCTAGGAGAGACTGTTACTTTAGACGTAGATAATTCTGTGGTGGTTACAGGTAATACTTATCAGTATCCTCCTTGGTTAACGGATATAAATGCTGATATTATCACTGCTGGGGTTATCGCTGCTGATAGACTTCCTTCTTATGTCGATGATGTCATAGAAACAGGAACATTCAGTCAGCTACCCGTTGCTGGTACTGGAGGCAAGATATATGTGACTCTAGATACTAATTTTATATACAGGTGGGGAGGATCTTCATATATACAGATTAAAGATGGAGATAATAATTATGCTACAGGCTTGATATGGGATTCTGGTGCTGGTAATTTATCCATACAAATGTTTGGCAAACCTGATATAACAGAAAATTTAGACGGAAGATATTTACAGTCCTTTACAGAAACTGATCCTACAGTAAGTGGCTATATTAAAGCAATAACAACAGGACAAATAGATAGTTGGGATTTATCTTATTCTACATTACAATCAGCTTCTGGAAACTGGAACACATCATACTCTTGGGTTACTGGAAACAGTGGATTAGTTGTATCTAGTGGAGATAATATAAGTCTTCTAGTGAATGATTCAGGATATGCTACCACAGGAGAGCTAGTTTCTACTTCTGGTCACTTACAGACTCAGATCGATAGTTTGCCTGATGATAATACTTTTATTAGTAGTATTAATTATAGCACTACAGAAAGAGATCTGGTAGTTACAAGAAATGATGGAGTTCTCTTTACCGGCAATCTTGATATTGTAATGCATAGTGGTGATAATGTTAGTCTTTTAACTAACGACGCAAACTATATAGATGGTTCTGGTATAAATAACTTTATCCCTGTGTTTAGCGGTGTTGATACTATTACGCATAGTATTATACATCAAAGTGGAGATCGCATTGGTATCGGAACGACCAATCCTGCTACAGCAGTTCATATTGTAGCTCCTGTTGGTAATGAAGGAACTGTATTATCTAGAACTCTTGACGACACTAGTTTTGCTGGACATCTGATTCGTGATATTGATGATAGGAATGTTGCTAGTTTTCAATATTGCAACAGTGGGGTCTCTCAGACAGACTTACGGAATCACCTATTGATAGGCTCTAGAGAATCTGGTATTCCTGTGAAGTTCTATCAAGGTAGAGATGCTGGTCAGTTAGCATTTCAACAAGATAATGAAAGAATAATTTTTGATGTTGATGGTAATACCACATTAACAGCAGCGTCTGGTCAATTTGTTAATGTCAGTGGTAATACAGTACGTTTGATAGATCAATACAGTCAATTAGAACAAAGAACAACCGATCCAACAAAAGCTGCATATCATTATTTTTATAGCGATGATTTACTGCAAGGGGGATTGTTAGCATACGGAACAGGATACGATGCTGGTAGTATCATGGATATGCCTTCGGGTAGTCTTCATTTACTTAGTAATTACGAAGCTCTTGCTATATCTACCGTTGGAGTAGACAAGCCTATTGTTTTTGGTACTAATGCCAATTCTACTGGTGGCGAAAGAATGCGTATTGCTGGGGATGGTAAAGTTGGTATCGGCACATCAACTCCTTCTTACCAGTTAACAGTCAAAGACAGCAGTATATTAGGAGGAATATTAGTATCAGGAGCAACTAGTCCAGGCGTAACTATAGTTGATTCTACCGATAACAGTTCACATGGAATTTTTGGAAGTGATAATGGTAAATTATTAATAGGTTCAGATTTAAATGCCATTGCTTCTAGTTCTTCTATTGATTTTTCGGTCAAAGACATCAATACAGTACAGGCTACTATTACAAGTTCTGGCGTCGGTATCGGAACAACATCTCCGCAATATAAATTACATGTACATGGTACTACATATATTCAATCTGGAATTATAAGTCCAACAGCAGCTTTTAGAACTGCCGATATTCCATTATCTGGTCCTCCTATTTATGATGGATTTATCGCATATCAAAATAGTGACTGTTGGGGTCTTGGCAATAATGCTAACGACGGCTTTGTATTTGAAAAAACAGATGGTAATCAAAATAATCCTGACGGAGGTATGTTCTTTAATGTCAGGGGTAGTGGTGGTATTTCCTCTACTGCTATGAGCATTAATGGGTCTAAGGAAATTTTTATTGGACAAACAGGAACATATATATCTCAAGGATATTCGTTAAATGTTAAAGGTAGCGCGACTTTAGATTCTATTAATATAAATGGTCAGTATACATTACCTACTGGAGATGGACTTACTGGTCACAGTTTAGTTACAGACGGTGCAGGAAATATTATATTTAGTGGAGTTTCTGCTGCTGGTGGTGATGGTAGTGTTAATACTATTTATAGTAATGGTGTTCAGGTTGGTGATGATGATATTGAAATATTAGATTTCTCTAGTAATTTCTCTGTAAGTGAAAATCCAAACGCCAAGATGAATATTAATCTAGCTGATATGATTACTGTCAGTGGTCTTACTATTAGTGGACTAAATCCTAGTGGGTATACTCTACCTGCTTCTGATGGTTCCAATCGTCAAGTATTAGCTACAGACGGTAGTGGAATCGTTTACTGGAGTGGTATTAGCGATATATTGTCTGGATTCAGTCAATACGAAATAGTTGCATCAACAAAAACAGATTTTAATGTTAATGGGGGTTTTACTGTTGGTAGTTTAGACGTATATTATAATGGTCTTAAACTTCTCAATGGTGATGATTATGTAGAGGTTGATGGAACTGGATTTAGATTGTCTTCTGCTGCTGGCTTTAATGATGTTATAGAATGGGAAGGCCACAGAACAGCTCCTGAATATGTTACGCTAGGAAATCCTGGAAGTAATAGATTGGTTACTTCTGACGGATCTTCTACTACAATTAATGGTCAGTCAGATTTAATTTTTGATGGTAGTGGTTTAGGTCTAGGTACTACTTCTCCATCTCCTTCTGGTGGCGAAAATTCTCTACATATACACTCTAACATATATCCAGAAATTAAACTTACTAATACCGATACAAATACTACATCTTCTGATGGAACATCAATATTAGTTGATCAAAATAGAAATCTCAGAATAGTTAATTTCGAACAAAGTCTTACAAAGTTATATAACACTAAATCAAACGGCTCAGTTCTAGAAACTTTAAGGCTTGGATCTACTCAATCATTATTCAATCCTGCTGGTGATGAGAATCTAGACTTTTTAGTAAGTGGTAGCGGCTCCTCTAATTTAATCTTTGCAGATTCTTCTACTAATAGAGTAGGCATAGGAAATAATAGTCCTACTACTAAGCTTGATGTTTCTGGCGTTATTACTGCTAGTGGTGGAGATTCTACACAATGGAACATTTCTTACTCTACTCTAACTGGAAGTTCTGGAACTTGGAATCAGACAGCTGATACCGTTCAAGACAAGTCTGCTAGTTGGGACATTTCTTATGTGTGGGTAACTGGAAATAGTGGTAATCTTGTATATACCAATCAAACATATGAAAATCCTTCTTGGTTGACTTCGGTTAATGCAAATATTATCAGTGGAGTTATTTCTGCAAGTAATCTTCCTTCTTATGTAGATGATGTTCTTGAATATGCCAGTACAGGTAATTTTCCTGGCTCTGCTGCAAGCGGTATTATATATGTTGCTCTAGATACTAATAAGGTTTACAGATGGAGTGGTAGTACATATATAGAGATTAGTAGCGATACTAATAATTTTGTGGATGGAGCTGCTTTTAATACTACTGACGGAAATCTTGCTTTAACCAGAGGTTCTTTAAGTGCTATAGTAGTTAATTTAGATGGTAGATATACAAGAGGAAGCGGCACAACGAATTATCTTGCTAAATGGACTTCAAGTCAAAACATATCAAGTGGAATTATTTATGATGATGGGACTAATATTGGTATAGGTACAGCTTCTCCTAATTATAAATTAGATGTTGCGGGTAGTGGTAGTTTTAATAGTTTAAATATCAATGACGCATTTACTTTCCCTACTAGCGACGGTACGGAAGGTCAATCTCTTGTTACTAATGGTGCTGGTACTGTGGTCTGGTCAGGTATAGACACAGATACTAATAACTATGTTACTGGTGTGGCTTTTGATGCCGCTACAGAAGTTTTAACTCTTAATAGATTAGATTTGTCTGATATTACAACCTCTTCATTTAGTGGAGTATACCTTAAAGAACTTTCACAAGATTCTTCTCCTCAGTTAGGAGGTAGTTTAGATCTTGATAGTAACGACATAACTGGAAATGGCAATATTGATATTAATGGAGATCTGACTACTAATGGTAATAATGTAGATATTGGCAGTACAGCATACGGTTTACAAGTCTCAAGCTCTGCTGCAACGTTGGGGAACAATAGGTTGCAGCTTTTGTCTAGTGAAACTGTATTCAATCAAGCTGGTGCTAATTATGACTTTAGGGTTGAGGGAACAGGTCAGAGTCATCTATTATTTATAGATTCTTCTAAAGACAGTGTTGGTATAGCTACCGAATATCCTACATCTAAACTTACTATTGGTAGTGGTTATCTGGATGATGGTGGAATATGTATAGATATGGGAGGCTCCACTAAGCCATCATTTTTAGCTAGAAAAGAAAATGGAGATCCTGTCTTTTCAATTTTGCCATATAACAGCCAAGTTTATATGTCTGTTGGAACTTATTTCAATGGAACTAGTTGGGTTCATGCTAGTGATGATTCTAATAGTTCAATATTTACAATAGATCCTCCTAATGGGGTACTATGGTATTCTAGTAATAGTCCTACTAGTATTAGTAATGTAGCTAGTGCAGTAAACTTATGGGATGCTCACGGAAGATGGACAGCAGAAGTTACAGGAACAGTTATAGGTCCTGTTACTGGTCCTGTTAGTGGTACAGTTTGTCCTGGTGGCGCTTATTGTTTCCCTAATGTTGATGGAGCATACGGCCAGGTTCTGGTAGCATCTGGTGATGGTACAGTTCATTGGGAGGATCAATCAGGTACTGGTGGTGGCGGAACAAGTAATTTAATCAGACAATCTTATACTCCTACTACAAGTACTAGTTCATTTACTGTAACTAATGGATATACAGTAGGTAGTGTAAATGTTTATAAAAATGGAGTTAAGCTTTTTGAAGGACCAACTTATGACTATACTGCTACTAATGGAACTGTATTTAATCTGACCCCTCCTGCTGCTAGCGGAGATCTTATAGAGGTTGTAGCCTTAAATGCTAACGCTGCTCCTACAGCAAACACTGCTTTAGCTAGTGTGGGTGTAACAAGTAATCAAACACAATTTAATACCGCAGAAACTATTACTAGTTCAAGTCTTGTTGTATTTTTGAATGGTGTTAAACTAGTAGATTCAATTGATTATAGTGTTATTACCGCCTCACGATTTGATTTGCTCTCTCCTGCTACTTCAGGAGATACAGTAGACTACATAGTTTATGGAGCAACGGTCGCAAGCTCTAATCTGCAAAAAACTGGTGATACCATGACAGGTAATCTAACGGTGGGCGCAGATTTGATAGTTACAGGATATAAAGAAACTCATACAGACAATGGGAATACTGGTACTGCACGAACTATAGATATCACAGATAGCACAATACAAACATATACTCTTAATGGCAATTGCGTATTCACCATGCCCACCCCTGACGCTGGTAGAAGTTTTACTGTTTTACTAAAAACTGGGGCTGGTAGCTTTACTGGAACATTTACGGGAGTTAAATTCCCTGGTAATGTAGCTCCAACTATTACTGCTTCTGGAAATAGACTAGATACTTTAACCTTTATATCTGACGGCACTAATTGGTACGGTAACGCCGTACAGGATTATCATCTATGATGTTTATACCTAAAAAAATATTTGCAAGTTCATCTGTACTTATAGCAGACGGAGGAGATATACGTTTTGGCCCCAATTTTGCTTATCACACTTTTATTGAAGATGGTACATTTATCACTGATAGAGCTTTGACTGCTGATATATTAGTTGTTGCTGGAGGTGGAGGTGGAGGTCAGTGGGGCGGAGGCGGAGGTGCTGGAGGATTAATTTATAATACTAATATTTCATTAGTTGCTGGTAGCTACAGTGTAATTATTGGTTCTGGTGGACCTAGGGCAGTTCAGATAAGAAATCATGCACATCCCGTAATGAATTATCAAGGCTCTAATGGAGGTAATTCTACTTTTGGATCGTTATACACTGCAATAGGTGGTGGAGGCGGAGGTTCTCATAATACTGGTAGCAGTTGGAGTTGGAATAGCAATCCTAGTGGTCGGTCTAGAGATGAAGGAAGGTCGGGTGGTAGCGGAGGAGGATCTGGATTTAATTGGAATATTGGTTCGCTTGGAGGTTGTCAAAGGCCATCAGCAGGAGCTGGTACTGCTGGACAGGGCAATAACGGAGGAAGAAGTTGTACTGGTGGTAATTGTGATAATCCTAGAAGAGGTGGTGGAGGTGGAGGTGCTGGTGGTGTTGGAGCAAGTTGTGGTTCAGGAAACGGCGGGGTGGGATTGCAGATAAATATTACAGGCTCATCAGTGTATTATGCTGGTGGAGGAGGTGGAGTTGGATCCAGCGGTACTGGAGGACAAGGTGGTGGAGGTGATTATGCTGTAGTTGCTACTCCTAATACTGGAGGAGGCGGTGGAACATTCGCTAATGGGGCAGATGGTATAGTAATAGTGAGGTATACCATATGACAAGAGCAAGAGAAAAAAGTGAAACAGCAAGACAAGCCAAAGCTTGGGTTAATTTTGATGGCACATTTGCAACCTCCCCGTTTACCGAAGAGAATGGAGGAATTAGAGGCTCACTTAATGTAGACTCTGTAACAGATAATGATACAGGAGATTATACCATAAATTTTACTAAAGCATTTCCTAATAAGAACTATACATGGCTAGGCACGGCTGGAGAAGGTTATGATACTACTAGTATTAATAGTTCGCCTAGCCCTTTTGCTACAAGGTCTGCGATAGTGAATACGGATACTTTTAGATTTTATTGTTGCTACGCTTCTTCAAATGCATCATCAAATGGAGGAAAGCTTGATAGAGAATGTGTTACGTTAATCTTTTTTGGTTCTTCCAGTACAAATGCTCAGAACGGACTATACCAGACTCCTCTTGGCATATTTGACCAAAGAGGAAAAGGTTCATTGCACAGTACAATACTAACAAGTTTCGATCAAAGAGGCGAAGGTGGTTTATATCAGACTCCGCTTGCTGCGTTTGATCAAAGAGGAAAAGGTGTATTACACAGCACAACACTAACAGGTTTCGATCAGAGAGGCGAAGGGTCTTTACATAGTACAAGTTCTACACTAACAAGTTTCGATCAACGAGGTGAAGGGGCGTTGCATAGTACAGACGCTGACTCAATACCTTAAACAATAAAAAGGAAAAACAATGTCATCTATATCAGATTTAAGTTTATCAAATGTCACAAAAGTTTCAGCTGGCTACGGACATGCTGTGGCAATTTCTAACGGTAAATTATATACATGGGGTCTTAATGACGAATATCAGCTTGGAAATGGAAACACCGTAAATGTTACTAGTCCAGCACAAATTGGTACAGACACAGATTGGGAAGATGTTGCTTGTGGAAACAAACATTCTATCTGTAAAAAAACAGACGGAACAATATACGCATTTGGAAGAAATATGGAAAGTCAATGCGGAGTTACAGGTTCTAATTTTGTTACTACTCCTACTGCATGTAGCGGGGTAACTGGAACCGTTAATAAAATTGCAGCTTCTACACATTACAGCATGTATTTAAATACTGAAAGCGATGTATATGGAGTTGGAGATAATGCAAAAAGAACAATAAAATCAAGTACTGATACTGTCACCGCATGGGTACAAATTACTGATTATACTGGTGCAGACATAATAGCTGCTGGCCCTCAACTCTCGGCTTGTTATACTCAGGGGGTTGGTGTAAAAATTAGGGGCTATTACAGTAACAGCTTTCAATATTTTTCTAATACTGCCACCACCAATTATTATTCTCTAGCTGTTGCATCTGCCGCAGGAACGGTTCCTGAAACAAGCTCTCTCAATCTGGTTAATCTTACTATAGGTAATGATTTTATTCTAGGAGTTGAACAGGCTGGAGATTTATATGGATTTACATTTGCTGCTGATGTACCAACGTCATTGATTTCTACTTTCAACTCATCCCTTTATGCTTCTTCTATAGGTTTTTATGGCATTCAACTGCATTCTAATAGTACTTACTATTATCCCAAGTGCAATTATTTTGAGCTAATAGATGATTCTAAGAACTGGCTTAAACTTGATGCTGGTTTTGATCACGCCGCCATAGTTACGCAAGATGGAGAGATTTATTCTTTTGGAAATAATGATTACTATCAATTAGGTAGAACTTATACTGGGGATGATTATAACTTGGTTGAGATGTCTGGGACAGGAAGTACCGGGAATTGGACTGTTGTTGGCTGTGGTCACTATCAAACTTTATTGTGTAAGGAGTAGTTATGAAGTATTATATTAAAATTGAAAACCCAAATTCTATTCTAACTGGCAGCTGTGATGCTGAATGTACAAGAAAAAATATAGAAATTTTTGACACACAAGAAGAGCGTGATAATAAAATTCAAGAAATTATAAATGCCTTACCAGAACCAGAAGATGGTGAAGAAAAAGGGTTGTTTGTTAAATATTCTAATATACCGAAAGTGGGATAATGAGTGGTACACTAGCTAGACATACAAGCGAAACAACAAGACAAGCCAAAGCTTGGGTTAATTTTGATGGTACATTTGGAACTTCCCCGTTTACCGAAGGTAATGGAGGAATTAGGGATTCATTTAATGTTACTAGCGTAACAGATAATGGAGCAGGAGATTATACTGTAAGTTTTATTAATGTATTTTCTAGTAATAACTATACATGGGCAGGTACGGCTGGAGAAGGCTATGACACTACTAGCATTAATAGTGCTCCGAGCCCTTTTGCTACAAGGTCCGCGATAGTTAATACGGATACTTTTAGATTTTATTGCTGCTACGCTTCTTCAAGCGCATCAGTAAATGGCGGAAAACTTGATAGAGAATGTGTTACACTAGTTTTTTTCGGAGATTAAAAATGAAAAGAATAATTTATCCAAATAGCGACGGTGGGATATCAGTTGTTATTCCATCCCCAAATACAAAATATACAATAGAGCAACTTGCTCTTAAGGATGTTCCTGCTGGTAAGCCCTATAAAATTATTGAAGATACAGATATTCCTACAGATAGAACATTTCGTAATGCTTGGGAATATGACTTTACTTCCTTAGACACTGTAGATGGTTTCGGATTGGGTTCTGAAGAATTTTTCAACCAAGGCTTAGGAGATTGAAATGATTAATGTAAATATGGACAAAGCTAAAGAGATATGGAAAGATAAAATTCGTGCAGATAGAGAGCCTTATTTTTCTTCTTTAGATGTAGATTATCTTAAAGCTACAGAAGCTCAGAATGTAACACTTAAGAACCATATAGAGACAAAAAAACAACAGCTTCGTGATGCTCCAGCAGATTCAAGAATTACAGATGCTACCACGCCAGAACTGTTAAAAGTTATAGATCCTGTTGCTGAAATTATGTATATATCAGAATTAGATCAAGCAAAGCTAGATAAGCTAACAGAAATCGATGAAGATTGGAAAGTGATACTCAATAGCGGCTGGCAAACTCCTGAGGGATGGAGTCTTGGTATTCATACAGATGACGTCGCCCTGCTTAATGGAGCGTACTCTCTTGCAAAAGAAGCTGCTGCTCTTGGTTCTACAGACCCTGTTGCTATCTTAGACACTAATGGAGAACCTCACTCACTAAGTGTGGCTGAAATGACTCCTTTGATGTTAGCTTATGGTCAAGCCAGAGCAAGTTTGAGCGGAGCAGATGCAGCTAGAAGAAAACTGGTTAAAGATGCAATAACAATAGAAGAACTAGCGGAGATATAAAATGAGTATAGCTAGAGATATAAGCAGACAAAGCAGTAAACAGAATGCAACATTAACAGCGGATCAAACTGCAGTTACGGTTACAGGAGGATTTAGTGGCTCTAGCATACAGGTATATCTTAATGGCGTTAAAATTATACAAGGACAAGATTATAGCTTGAATGGTACTAGTGGTATTACATTAACTCAGGGAGCTAGTGCTGGAGATATAATTGAGTTCGTAATCAGAAATACCTCTAATTCAGGATTTAGCGCTGCAAATACTGGACAAATTGTAGATCAAGCTGTAACAGCTGACAAATTGTCTGATAGCTCTACAGAAACTGAAAATGTGAAGAAAAGAACTGCTGCTGCTTGGGTGAATTTTAATGGTAGACTTGGAACTTCTCCGTTCACCGAAGCCAATGGAGGAATTAGGGATGCGTTTAATATTAGTACCATTACTGACGCAGGTACTGGAACTTATATAGTAAACTTCGATACAGCTTTTGCAAATGATACGTGGTCTATGGCTGGTGCTGGTAGATTTGCTACATACACAGGAGATAGTAATTCTCCACAAATAAATTTAGACAGAAAAGTAAATCGTAGTTCAGCTATAACAACTACTTATGCTAGAGTTTGCGCTACTTACCATTATGGAAGCAGTATTACTCGTGCTGATCCTGAAGAAATGATGTTAATATTTTTCGGAGAATTATCATGACTAGAACTAATAATCACAGTAATATACACAAAACAATGTCTTCGACTTGCGAAGGTCGCCTAACTCTTGAAAGTGGAGTAGCAGTTAGCACTACCGATCAAACAGCAAAAACAACAGTTTATTTTACTCCTCATATAGGCACTAATATTAGTCTGTATGACAGTGGCGATTGGGATATATTTACTTTTAGTGAACTTAGCTTAAGCATAAGTGGTTATACAGCAGATACTAATTATGATATATTTATCTATAATAATAGCGGAACATTAACTCTTCAGTCGGTAGCTTGGACAGACGATACCAATAGAGCGACAGATATTATTACTCTAAATGGTGTTTATGTTTTGAGTGGCGCTACAACCAGAAGATATCTTGGAACTATAAGAACGACATCTAGTACAGGTCAGTGCGAAGACAGTGAAGACAGGCGTTTTGTTTGGAATTATTATAATCAGGTTAAAAAGCGTTCAGAGGCTCGCCTCGCTTATGGTTTATATACATATACCACTCAGATTTGGAGATCTGTTAAGAATAGCACTACTGTTGGTGAAACAAGATATGAATTTGTGGTTGGGTTAGACACATATGCTACTACAAGTCATAATCATCATCATAGATATATGTATTCAAATGTCGTATTTGATTCCACAACTGGAGGTAGCTCGGCCTTTGTGCTGTATGGACATAATGGAGATCCAGACTATCCAAATGCTAGTGTGTATGCCAGAGGGTCACAGTACCTTTCGCCTGGATTTCATTTCGCTCAAGCTATAGAATTAGGAATTAATTCAAATTCAGGAGGATTTGAATCGCAACTTGAAGGAGATATGTTATGCTAGAAAATTTAAACATTTTGCACGAATCAATAGCTAGCATAGTACCTATTCATGGTGTTGTTGATAACGGTGATGGTACTTATAGAGTAGATTACATAGACCCACCAACTCCAGAACAATTAGATCAAGTTAATTCTGTTATAGAATCTTGGCCTCTAGAAAAAGCCAAACTAGAAAAACTTGAAGAAGTGGATGAAGAGTGGAAGACAACACTAGAAGCTGGTTGGCAAACCCCATATGGCTGGAGTTTGGGTATAGATATTGCTGATGTAGCTTTGCTCAATGGAAACTTTGTGCTTGCTAAAGAAGCTGCGAGCTTAGGTATGGCTAATCCTGTATTTGTAGTGGACAGAACGGGAGAATCTCACGAATTTAATTTAACTGATTTAACTATGTTAATGTTGCAATATGGTCAAGCTAGAGCAGTATTAAGTTCTCAGGATGCAGCAAAAAGAACGGTGATTAACAACGCTAATACTATAGAGGAGTTAGAAAATCTATAATAGTGTAAATACTTTTATAAAAGAACCTAATTAAGAGAAATAAAATGTCAAGAATTATTAACTATGCCAAATCTTTACTAAATCGCAAAGTGGATAGTAAAAATATATTTATTAACGGAAACTTTGATATATGGCAAAGAGGCGTTTCGTTTAATTCTCAGGGATATACAGCCGACAGATGGTTCTTTTCTGTTTTTGAGAATGAGTTTGATAATCAGGGAGCAACAGCAGCTAAATGCACAACGGATGGTCAGCTAGATAATAATACTTATGGTATTAGTTTGAAGAATAGTGTTTCTGGATGTTACTATAGTCTAATGTATATTGTTCCTACAGAAGATGTATTATCTCATCAGGGAGAACAGATGACAGTAGGATTTTATGCTAAAACCCCAGATAATTCACTAGCTGGTAATATATATTCTAGTGTATCTTATACTCCTCACGAAGACGACCCAAATGAAGACAAAACTTTAATTGCAACTTCTGTGATTAATAGTGCTATCACCACAGGATGGAAGCAATACAACTCTTCTTTTGAAGTTCCTTCTGATGCTAGAACTCTAGTGTTTGAGATTAGACCAGAAACCATGTCAGGCCTCGCTCCAAATTCTACGCTAAATATTAGTCAGGGTAAACTAGAACTTGGATTTATATCAACACAACTTATACCTAATCCTTACAACGAAGAACTTAAAAAGTCTGAAGCATTTTATCAGAAAACAGCATACGCTCAAGCTATTCCTCCAAACACAAAACAATTCACTAATTCTGTAAAATTAAATACTAAACCTAGAAAACCTTACAGTGCTAGTGTTAATATTCCTAGAATTAAAAATAAATCTCGCGGTATTTTAAATATCAATCCTTATATCAAAGAAAACGCTTTGTTTATAAATGCTGATTCGTCTAATGCCAGCACAAATAATATATTGCTAGACTCTATTGTTATAGACAATGAAATATATCCCGAAGGAATACCTTCAACTCCTGCAGATATTTATGCTGATGATAATTTAATTACTTCGGGAATAGTCGTCTATTGGTCTGCTTCAAAAGATCGTAATTCTAAAATTCGTGAATATAATGTAAATTATGGATTATCTAAAGACGCTTTAACAGATAATGAAACTTTTACAGTTAATGGAGAACATATAGCTGGTACGCCTGTATCTGGCTCTATTACTGGTGTAGACACAAGTAAAATATACTACTTTAATATAGCCGCAATAAACGATGTAGGAGAATCGCCCTATTCTACCTGTATGACCACAGATGCTGAAGGCACACCAACAACCTCTGGTTTATCTACTTATTTTCCTACTGTAGTTCCTTTAAGTAATAAAGCTAATGTATCTTGGAATTATAGTTTTTCTCCTAATACTATTCCAGATAAATTTATTGTAGATTGTGATGTTGTATCTTCTTTCGACTCCTCCTTTCTTTCTAGAAAGATTGTTGAGTATGAGTTAGGAGATTCTTTAACTACAGACATCGCTTATTTAAATAATAATAGTGGAACATTTTTCTATCAAATAGCTCCTCAGATTGGATCTATGACTGGCATATTTGTTGGATCTTCTTTGTCTAGAACTAGTCCAGGAGATATTGATAATATTATTACTTATTCCAGTAATACTAGCGTTTCTTTATATTGGTCGGATCCTGATTCTGATGGAGGATACCCAGTAACAGGATATGCATTACAATACTCTTCTAATAGTGGAACCTTATCTAGTTCAGCAGTTACTCACCTGCCTAGAGAAGGCATAAATAATTCTACAAACATTTCTTCTTTAAATAATAGTACAGAATATTTCTTTAGATTAGCAGCATTGAATTTTGCTGGAACAGGTAATTTTTCATCAACTACTGCTGAGACTCCTGGTCGTAGTCCAGCAACTTGCTCTGCTCCTACAGGAGTATCTTTATCTTGGGACAGCGATTTGTATTTAGGTAGTGATATTAGATCTAGCAGGGACTTATCTGAGCAAAGAGTATATAGTTCTCATTCAGGATACTCAAACAACAAGCCTACTAATATTTATTCTATAGCTACGATACAATGGAGCACTCCGATTGACAATGGAGGACAAAGTATCGCTTATTATAATGTGTTACTAGACACAACGAGTTCGTTTAACTCTAGTAATCTTAAATCTTATAATACTAACTTATTTAGAACTAAAAAACTAAAACTTATAAATCAACTTACTTCAGATACTAGCACTACATGGTATGCTAAGTGTGCTGCTGTTAACGCTAGTGGAACAGGCTTGTACTCCAACACAGCAAGCTTGTCTAATACTACGCCACAAATATTAAATGTAAATGGATCTGAGTTTAAATATAATTTTAATTGTAAAGGGCTTACTAATGCTGAGTTAGAACATACCTACTCTGTTAATGATAGAGGTCTTACTATTAATAGTGGAATATCTTATACGGGTGTTGATTGTTCATCTCTTATACAATATTCTGTAGAAGCTTGTCCTACTAATGAAAATAATACAGAATTGACAATCACGGGACTTGATCCTGGAAATTCCTATGCTTTTGGTGCTGCTTATTCTAATGCTTCTGGTAATTCAACTATCGTATGTAGTACCGGAGAAACACCAGATAGTTTATCTACTAATTTTAATAGTGATACTATAACCTTAGGTACTATAGAAAATAACAGAGATCTTACTCCTTTTGTTACTATATTAGTCAAACGCCCTACGACTTCTATAGGAGCTTTAAGCTATTCAGGCGTCTTTTATACAGGCAATCCTGCAACATATCCTGGAGAACCTCTTTCTTCTGGTTATTTTTATAGATATGGAAGATCATCATATAGAGATAGAGTATGGCATGATTCTTATGGTATACAAGGTAATTTAACTGGATTATCTACAGAACTATGGCTTTCTACCGTAGCGTGTAGTAAAAATTCTACGACCACATACACAAGTCAGCCTATCAATTTTAATATATGGAATGCTCTTAGTAAACCTAAAAGTGCTGAGCTTAGAGTGCAAAGAATTTATAATGACAGAATTTATTTTCAATGGGATGAGCTTGGTTACAGTGATGACGATAGAGGTAATGACAGTATCTCTAATTATTCTCATGAATTGTACTATGTCACTACTGAGGAAGAATATCAATTATTAACAACAATTCCTGGAACAAGCACTGTTGGACCAGGAGTTGAAACAAGAATGATAGATATAGACAATGTTTTTGGTGGTAATTATGCAATTCCTGCTAACTTAAAAAACAAATTTGTGCTAAGAACAAAAAATTCTTCATTTCATACAGATAGTATAGCTTATGCTACTACTAGTGCTATTAACAGAAATAAAGTTATAGAATATTATCCTATGTATCGCGTTATTTATGATAGATACATGGATTCTCGACAGGCTATACTTAGAAAATCAAAACAAACTTTTTCCAAACCTCTTCTAACTGAAACTAGATATCGTACCGTTATGGCATATGCTCCTAGTAGTTTGATTCAGATTCTTGAAAATAGACCGATCTATGAGTATGTATCAAGATATGGTGCAGTATATATAGATGGATATAATGAACAAACCAGACATAAAGCATTATCGATTGCCTACACACCTAGGACTACTACAGTACCGGAGAGTCGTGCCTATGCGTATCGGCTATATAGTAACTATTCTCGATTTAGACAGCTCAAAGCGCTTGAAACAGATGAGAATAAAGACATATTATATACTATGAGATATAGCAGTTATAATGTAACAGAGTTAGGATATCATAGCTTTGCTACTAAAACTAGATATACTTTCACTAACGGAATAGATTACGATGTATCATTTGTTAAAGATGGGGATAATATTATGGCTATTTGGATAGAACAGGTATAAGGGGAATAAATAATGAGTTTTTGTAATTTCGAAAGCGTCGAAGACTACTGCGAACAAACTAAAGACTATAATTATTATTATAACAATATTATAGAATCAGCAGGAAAGCTTGTAGCCCAAAAAGCAGCAAATGCTCCGGTTTTGAGAGTTAATCTTTTCACAGACGAAAGAAAAGTATTGACTGCAGAAGACAATGAATCTGCACTAGTTCCTTGCTATCAAGGAGACACTGGTAATATATTATCTGATTGGGAATGCTATAGTATTTGGAGACAGAGAAATCATACTCTTGAACCATTACCTGAAGTCTGGTCTGAAGCTCAAAGAATATACATAGAAAAAGACTATCAGAAAAAAATCGCAACAGGATACTCTATTGATATTAACCAGCATTCTGTTGTTTTGCCTAGAGATAAAGATAGTCAACTACAGATACTAGCGACTTTAGTAAATGCCATAATATCGAATATTGATCCAGTAATTCAAGACATAGATGGTAATAGAATCTCCATTCCTCAACAAGTTCTAAAATCTAACATAGACACTTACGTAGAATCTAATAGACAAATAGACGCTGCTAAAGAAGTAAGTATATCTAAGATCAACGAGAATGCAACAGATGTTGTGCTAACTACTTTAGATCTAGATGTAGTTGTACCTCTGACTAATTGTGGTCCAGGCTATACTTCTCAAGGAGGAGAGTGCGTACCTATATAATATAAGGGCAAAGGTGTATTAAATTACTAGTATTAAAAATTTGTAAAAAAGGGCCTATAATATGTCTTGGAATATAGAAATACCTATCATAGTTAGATCTCTAATTAATGATGTTGCTGATCCCCCAGAATATAGCGACGAAAGAATACAGCAGCTCATAGTAGTAGCTGCACAATATGTTATTCAAGAGATAAATCTTCTAAATGAATATACTATTGATATTGTTGATAAAAACATAACACCAGATCCTACCCTCACAAACAGGGATTTGGATTTCATTAGTTTTGTATCACTCAAAGCTTCCTGCTTATTAGACCAAAGCACACTTAGAACAAGAGCTGCAACAGAGGGAATTAAAGCCGCCTTGGGGCCTGCTGTATTGGCCGTAGGAGGCAACATAAGAGGTTTTGAGACCATTCTTAAAACAGGTCCATGTGCTTTATATACCGAACTTAAAATGCAGTATGAATTAGGTAATACTCAATTGTGTAGAGCTATTCTTAGTCCTTTTGTTGGTAACAATTTTGATCCTAGTTATTCATTACGCCCATCTCATAGATCTGAAGATTTCTACTCATAAAAGGATATTTACATCATGCCAGCAGCCAGCTTTAGCTTTCAATTAGAACAAGGGTCTGATTTTCAAATAGTGTTTCGCTATTTAGACTCTAGCTCTAATCCAGTTAATCTCACCAATATGCATGTCTTGTTTAGATTTCAAGATAACAATGGAGCAGATTATAGTTTTGACAATATAACAGAAACTACAGATTACTCATTAACGACAACATCTGATGGTGTTATTACTTTACTTATACCAGCTAAAATAACAGATAATTACACGTTTTCATCTGCTGAATATGAGCTTGATATACAAGAACCTAATGAGATTTTTGCTGGAGCTGGAACAAAAAGTAATAGAATTTTGTTTGGCAATATCAGCGTAATTGCTAGAACATTAACTCCTCCTACAAGATCAGACTTAACTATTTTTCCAGCACAAAATAAATTGTGTCCTCCTGTGATGCTGGCAGATGCGGTAATATATGAAGGTGATGCTATTACAATTGCAGATAATACTGTAGCTAATAGTTCTATTACTGTTGCAGATACTAGGGTTGTACAACAAATAGAAGTAGGTATTGAAGGATTAAATCATACAAATATTCAAGATTTAAACATATTTCTTACATGCCCAGCTCTTGCTGCTAATAATGCTATATTGTTGGTTGGTAGTGAAAAATTCAACCAATATACACCTGGCTTTAGTTTTATAATATCGGATAGAGCAGAATCTACCACTTCAGCGTATTCTGTTTCAGATGGCGGTATGTTTAAACCTACTGATAAAACTGATTATATTAGATTTAAAATAGGTACCACTGAACAAACCTTACAACATTCATTTAGTTCTCAAATTGGTGATCAAGCTAATGGAGATTGGACTTTGCATATATGTGATCATGATAAAAATGCTATAGGCTTTATCTCAGGCTGGAAATTATACATAACTTTTAATCAAATATGGGGATCATAAATGATTATTTTGGTGACTAGTTCAGGTCCTTCATCTAATGAAACAATGGACGTAACAATTGGCAATAACTTTGCGGTTGGAGCAAACTCTAGGGATGCTTGTAAATATTTTTATAATGTTGACGTAAGTAAACAGAATAATCCCCCAACATCTGTTTCAATTCCTCAATTTATCGAATGTCTTTTTAACTCAACGCCCGTAGCTATACAAGATGTAACATTATGCAATTAATAAATGCTCAACTTAAAAAATTATTCAAAGACTCTATTGACCAAATAGTCGGTACTAATGGATTAACTACAAAATGTCTTATTAGATACGGTTCATTAAGTCATCAGTTATGTAATAATTGTAAATTCGACCCTATTACAAAATCTTCTAGTAATATTTACAATGGTACAGGCCCAGTAGCTTTTGACGATTATCAAATATGTCCTGTGTGTCTAGGACAAGGAAGACTTGAGCATACAGACGAAGATACCCTTTACTTAGCTATATTGTTTGATAGCAAATATTGGATTAAGACATCCGCACCCATAAATATCGCAGACGGAAGTATACAAACTATTTCGCCAATATCTACTATGCTACAACTTAGAGCAGCTAATGATCTTAAGATAGATTCAGATCTTAAAAATCACGGTAATTACATATATGAAAGAGCTTCAGACCCTGAACCAGCTGGACTAGGTAGTGCAGATTATATTATTACTATGTGGAAAAGAAAATGAATATTGGTATTAGGATATTGGAATCAGACAATACTATTGCCATAAAAATACTTAATGCTTTAAAGCCAGAACTAAACAAAGTTTTTAATAAAGCTGTTTCTAAAATAGAAGCTGAGATACAAAAATCTTTAATTTCAGCACTTAAACAAGAGCCTGAATATGGCCAACTAATTAGCGGTATATTAAGAACTGAGTTTGGAATAGAAGATACTAGTAATGTAGAAGCCATAGTAGAAAAAATGGCTCAAACAACTAAAGCAAGGGCTCTTCCTGTGTCGGTGGTTGGTAAAAGCCTTAAAGGAGGTATAGTAATAGAAGCTATACAGTCTGACAATATTAGTAATATTATTTATGCAGATGAAGCTTACGTGTTTGATAGAAAAGGTTATTCCATGCCTTGGTTAGAATGGTTATTGTTGAGAGGTAATAGTGTATTAGTTAAAGGGTACGAAGTTAAATATGGACCAAGTCCTTTTTCAAGAAGTGGTAATGGTATTATGGTCAATTCTAATCAAGATTGGAGAGTTCCGCCAGAGTATAAAGGCACCGCAGGAGACAACTGGACAACAAGGGCCATTAGTAGACTTGATCGAGAAATTGTGTCAATTATAAAAAGAAATATAGAGAAAAGCATATGAGTGTTATTAGAAATTATTCTAAATTTAATTTAGTAGATAAAGTAGGAGAAAAGAACTCTTTTTCTACAATAGAACACAACATCAAACACTTTTTGGATTGGTGTTTTTTAAATGTTGGAGGCTTTGTTAATGTTGATATTCCAACACAAGATATGAGTCAAGGTAATTTTCATAAACTTAGGTCTGTCAATAATCCTGAATCAAGCAGAAATAATACTGCCTGGGAAGCTTTTAGAAAAGATTGGATATATGAGACAGGTGTAGACTATTCTACCAGCCCCAACACTGTGAGTGGCATATATATAAATGACACTTTTTATCCTGGTCCTACAGGTAATTCTACTAGATCTTATTATATAGATTACTCAAATGGTCGTATTACATTAGATAAACCTATTAGTGCTAGTAGTAAAGTACATGTAGATTATGCTTATAGATATGTTCAGACATATAAAAGCTCAGAAAGTTTCTGGTGGAAAGAGCTACAAAGAAATACATATCAAGCCTATCAGTTTGACAAAAATCCAGACTATAATATATTGGCCAATAATAGAGTTCAGCCTCCTTTTATAGTTATAGAAACAATAGCACGAAACCAACAAATACCTTTAGAACTAGGTAGTTATGAGAATATTTTAAGACAAGATGTTTTATTACATATATTCACCCAAAATACAAATCAAAGAGATTCCTTGGTAGACACTCTATTGCTGCAAAAAGATAAGAGTCTTGCTCTGTACGATACAGATAAATTGGTTAAAAACGATAAATATGAACTTAATTACAGAGGAGAAATTAATCCTAGCGGAATTAATTATGCTGATATAGTCTCTGATTCAAGTTATATTTCTAGATTTGGCCATATTAGTAACTCTATTTTATCAGAAAAAAATACCCTGTCTAGCAGTCTTCATAACGCTGTTATTCGTTGGACCCTAGAAATAAACAAATAAATTTTTTTTGGTGTAATCTGTTAGTATAGAGCCCAACGCACATTAATGTTTTCAACTTATTCACGGAGCTTAAACAATGGCAAATACAAGAGTATATTACGCGACACAAGCGGTAGGTATTACACCTAGAAATCCAGGCAATCAACAAGGTACAAACCAACAGTTTCCTAAAGGTCTACAAAGCGTAGGAATTACAACCAACTTTAATCTAGAACAAGTCTTTCAACTTGGTCAACTCGAAATTTATGATAATGTTGAGAATGTGCCTGATGTGGAAGTTAGTCTTCAAAAAATTGCTGATGGTAGTAAGTTCTTATATCCAATATGCGTTGAGGGTACTGGTGTTACCGAAGGGGACCCAGGCAGTGCGTTTGGGAAAGAAATTGGTGAAGTTAGTACAAACAGATGTGAAGTTGAGTTGCGTATTTTCAAAGATACTAGTACCGATGCTTTTAATGAAAATAACATAGGCGGCGCTGCTTCTACTGCTTACGGGGTAGTTACTTGTAGCGGAATGTATCTCTCTAGTATTGCATATACCATTCCTGTTGAAGGCTTTATTACAGAAGATGTAACTCTTGTTGGAAACTCAAAGATTTATAGCAATAATACTGCTAATGGTGGTGGCGAAGGCGGTTCTGGTTCTGCTGATGGCGGAAAAACTCTTTCACCTTACAAGATTGGTCGTAGAATTAATCTAAGCGATGAGAGTACATTGCCAACCGGTACTCCTGCAGAAAATACAAGTACCAATATGGGTGCAATTGCTATCAATGCACGAGATGATGGTAAAGGCGGTAGACCATATCTTCAAAATATTAATGTAAGTATGGACCTTGGTAGAGAAGCAGTATTTGAACTTGGCAAGTTTGCTCCTTATGCTAGATATGCTACTTTCCCAATTGAGGTTACATCAGAATTCGAAGTTATCGCTACTTCTGGTGACTTGATGACAGTTTCTGGAAACGGTACCAACCTTTCCAATGAACAGATCGTGATCAAGGATACTGCTGGTACAGTCTTGGACTTGGGAACCAAGAACAAGCTGTCTTCGGTTTCTTACTCTGGTGGTGACACTGGTGGTGGAAATGCTTCGGTTAGCTACTCTTTCTCTAACTTCAATAGTTTGACCGTCAATGGCGGTAGCTAATGTAGTTTAAATTTAGGACTTAGGATTTTAATTTGGATGATATTTACTACGAAAGAGTTCTGAACAGAATTATACAGGGTCGCCTACGCTTAAGGCTAGGCGATCTTGTTTTATTTATAGAGGAACCAAATCAAGAAATACTAGAAGCTTCTTACGAGATATACGACCAGTATTATGACAAAGCATATTTTTCTGGCGTGTTCATACAAGAAGAAATTCTTGAGGTGTTAATAAATAACGACCTATGGAGCCCCCTCGACGAGAAGGCTGCCAAGGATTACGAGGAAAAGATAGAGGAACTAAAGGTGCAGGCTTTTCAAAACTTTTATAGTGCCAAAAAGCTATTTGGAATAAAACAGCAATTAAGACACATGGAAAAACTTCTAGTGAACACCGTTCACAAGAAGAAACAGTTGGACCACGTCACCTGTAAGGGTATTGCTAATTTTGCTAGGAAGAGTTGGATAATTGCCAACACAACAAAGAACGAAGACGGTTCTCTATTTGATTTTAACAAAATTTCTATATCTCGTATTATGGATATGTACTCTGAGTACGTTATCAACGCTTCCACCTTTAGGAAGATAGCTAGATCCCAACCCTTTCGCTCTATGTGGACATCGTCTAAGAAAAGAGGAGATGTCTTTGGAAGACCTTCTTCGTGCTTGGATCAAAATCAGTTGGCGGTATGTCAATACTCGTCGATGTACGATAATGTGTACGAAAGCCCAGACGCCCCTAAAGAAAAAGCAATAGAGGACGACGACTGCCTAGACGGCTGGTTCATAGTACAGAGAAGAAAATACGAAAAGGATAAGAAACAAAGAGAGGTTGATGATATGCTGTCCGGCAATGAAAAAATCAAGAACTCCAGTGAAATATTCCTAATGGCAGAAGACCAAGAACAGGCTAATGAAATTTTTGACTTAAATGATCCTTTCGCTAGGTCAACAATCCGCAATAGACAAAACACAATACAAGACGCTACGGGCGACTTAGTACACATCAGAGATTTACCAGATATGAAACAGGATATCAGTATGGCAAGAGTGGCGTCAACAAAAGCCGCTATGGGAAATATGAACAGGAGATAACATGAGATGAATCAGAACCAAGACTACAAATCCTTCTTGCAAAAATCTTTAGATCTTAAAAAGATGAGAGAAGATAGAAAGCAGGAAGTGTCTAGAGAAGCGTTATTTAAGTCTGCTAAAAAGAAGATACAGACAACAATGATAGGTGCTTTATCTAGTATAGAAGATGGTTTTGGTTTTTTGTGGGGTTTTAATCCAGATGGAGAAGACGACCTGACAGAGGAACAAAGACATTTAAAGGAGATATATGAAGAAGCTAGAGCTAAAATACTAGATAGAGGAAATACCCAAATAAGAAATCTAGAAATAGAATTTAGTAACTACGATATCAACAGAAAAAAACATTACATAAACTTGCCGGTTAAGAACCCCGGTGAAATTAACAATAACCTAGGAGAAAAAAATGACGGATAATGTAATTATTTCAAGTGAAGACAAGAATGGCAACGAAGTTAAAGTTATGCTCAAAACAGCGAGTGCTCAGGAATATAGAGATTCTCAGGTTGAGTATAATAGGGCTTTCAGAAAGGCACTTGACTCTGGTGCTCTTTTGAGGCAAAAGCTTTCTGATTACATGAAAACACAAGGAATCTGGAATGAAGAAAAACAAAAACAAAATGATGTATACGTGGAAAAGATAACCGAAATGGAATCGAGTCTTAAGCGTGGTGGTATTCGCTTGTCAGAAGCTAAAATTATAGCACTAGAACTTAGACAGGTTAGGGCTCAGTTTAGAGACTTCCTATCTGAAAGAAACACGCTTGACCAAAATTCAGCAGAGGGTCAGGCAGACAATGCTAGATTTGCAGAACTCGTTAGACTTTGTATGCTTAATCCAAATACTAGACAGCCTTACTTTCCAACACAAGACGATTACGATAAATCCGCAGATCAGCCTTGGGTTATGGAAGCCGCTGGCCAGCTAGCAAATATGATTTATGGTCTTGATCCAAATTATGACACCAAACTAACAGAAAATAAGTTTCTGAAGGAGTTTGAATTTGTTGATGAGGATCTTCGTCTTGTTAATGAAGGAGGACACTTAGTTGACTCAGAAGGTAGACTAATTAGCGAAGAAGGTCGTTATGTCGCCTATAAAACCAAGAAAGCTGAAAAAGATCAGGATGCTGATAAGCGTTATTATGTTAATAGAGAGGGCGAAGAACTTATTGAGTTCGAGGATGAAAGCGGCAACATTTCTTGGGAAAAAGCTGGAACTGAAGCGAGAAAGCCATTCCTAGATGATAAAGATCAGCCCGTAGAGCCTCCAAAAGCCGCTGATGAGGAGCCTGAAGCTGCCAAGGAGGAAGTAGTGGAAGAAGCGACAGAGGAAAAGCCTAAAAGAAAGAGAAAAACTACTAAGGCAGAAACCGACACTGAAGCCTAATAATTGTGTAATAAATAGAGGGATGGTATTCTAGGAAGAAACTAACATTTTTCTTACGTAGAACTATTAAGAAGGCGAAAATGGCAGGGTTCAATTTAACGGCACAGATTCAGTTACAGGCACCAACTAACGTTGGCCAAGTAGCAAACCAGATACAAAGCCAGCTCGGTAATGTCACCACAACAGTGAAAGTACAGAGTGACGCAAAAGGTTTGGCTGCTGTAAATAGTCAATTGCAGTCTGTGGATAAAACCGCTAAGGGCTCCGCTAGGAGCATGAATCTTCTTAATAGAAACATTGCCGAAGCTGCCCGTAGGTTCAGTGTTATAACTGTTGCTACGGGTGCCTTCATAGGCATGGCTAGGGCTATCAAAAATTCTGTTGGTGCAGCAATAGAGTTTGAAAGAGAGATGGTTAAGATCTCTCAGGTCACTGGCAAATCTGTTAACGAGCTTAAAGGCCTATCTGACGAAGTTTCACGAATATCTACAACAATGGGCGTGGCCAATGAAAGTCTATTGCAAACTGCTAGGGTTTTATCTCAGGCTGGCCTAAGTGCCCTAAAGACAAAACAAGCTATGGAAGTACTAGCTAATACTACCCTAGCTCCTAGTTTTGATAACATTATAGATACGACCGAAGGTGCTATTGCTATTCTCAATCAGTTTGGTAGAGAGGCAGCAAAGACAGGACAAGATATTAAATTTTTAGAGCAGTCTTTAGACGCTATTAACCAAGTTTCTAAAAACTTTGCTGTTGAGTCTGCGGATCTTATCGGTGCTGTCAGGCGTACCGGTGGTGTGTTCCAAGCTGCTGGTGGTAGTATAAATGAGCTTATCGCTTTGTTTACTTCTGTTAGACAAACCACTCGTGAGTCTGCGGAGACGATTGCAACTGGCTTTAGAACTATCTTTACTAGATTGCAGCGTACAGAAACGATAGACGCTCTAGAGCAACTAGGTATAAGTCTTTCTGATGCCGAGGGCAAGTTTATTGGCCCCATGAAAGCTGTTGAAGCTCTGTCTGCCGGTTTGGCTGGATTAGATCCAAAAGACGTTAGGTTTAATGAGATAGTTGAACAGCTTGGTGGTTTCCGTCAGATTGGTAAAGTTATTCCGCTTATCAAGCAATATGCCGTTGCTGAACAAGCTTTGGCTGTCGCCAATAGTTCTATGGGGTCAACATCTAAAGACGCACAAACCGCACAACAGTCTTTGGCTGTCCAGTTCGGTAAGGTTGCAGAGTCCTTTGATGCTCTTATGCGTAAGTTTACAGGCAGCGATACATTCCAATCTATTGCTAAGACGGTATTGACACTAGCGGATGCGTTTTTAGGTTTTGCTGCGTCTCTGGAGAACGTGCTACCTTTATTGACTGCTGTCGCAGCGATCAAGCTAGGTAAGAACTTAGCTCCCGGTTTAGTGAGTCTGTTTGGGGGCGGAAAGGGAATGGCTGCTGGAGGCAGTGTTTCTAAGTTTGCTAGCGGAGGCTTTGTTCCGGGTAGTGGAAGTAGAGATCCTGTTCCTGCGATGCTTACTCCCGGTGAATTTGTTATCAAGAAGAGTAGTGCCGCTAAATTGGGTGCTGATCAACTCCATGCTATGAATCAAAATAGATTTAACGATGGGGCAGAGATTAGAAAAGAACTATCGGCAAAAAGAAGACCTTTCCAAAACGTGACGGGCATCAAGGGAAAGGGTTCAATAGGAAAGAATAATCAGGGTCCCTCTGTTCGTCTTGTTGAAGAGCTTTCTGACGACATTAAAGCTAAGCTAGAATCTGGAGAAATGAATACCTATACCGGTGCCTTCCTAAGACCTGAAGGAAGAGACAAGATGGTTGAGGGTAGATTAGGCAAGGGCGTTATAGGTGCATCAATCAAGAACAACCCAAGGATTGAGGCTCTAGAGACAGCCGCCAAGAAAAAGGGTGCTAATCAGGTCCTCAAGGAGCTACGATCCGAAATAAAAGAAATGATCAACGCTACTCAGGGTATTGAGAGTGGTTTTATGTTAGCGGCTGGCTCGCTGGAGCCCAGTATAGCCCTTGGTATGGAAGAAACAATCCTACAGGGCGTTAGAGACACAGTGCAGTCCGCCACAACGCAAATTGGAGGCGAACTAGGAAGCAGGTCGATTCCGGATCAGTCCAAAATACTTAAAACTGCAAATATAGATAATGTTGTTGGAAATCTATTTGAGGCCTCGTTACTTAGTTATGGAGATACTCCCCCTTACAATAGATCTGCTAGTGAAGACTTTGACTTTCCTTCTGGACTAGGTACCGGCCTCGCTGAGCAGTTTGGATTATCCAAATATGCTAGTAATCCCGGTGATGCAAAGTCCTCGTTTACTAATGACAATGTTGCCAGTTTCACCAAGAAGGTGGAAAACTTTGAGACAAAACAGGCATTGAATTCAATTCAAGGAACGATTGATAAAAAGATAGGTGCTGCTAGAGCTTTAGGTATTTCAAATGCAGTGTTGACTAGAAAAGTTAAAAGAAAAGGTGTTAAGAAAGAAGTCTTTGATCAATTGATGAGAGGTAAGTTTACACCAACTAGACCAAGTGATTTCTTTATTAAAAGACTTGGTGAAATTACTAGAGATTTAAATAAATTAGAAGGTGTTCAAGTTCGTAATCCATACTTTGAAGCTATAAAAGATATAAATAAAATTGTAGCTGAAAATAGAAACACAAGTTTATCTGATGGTGAAGTCAAGTTTTTTGAAGATGCTGAACCACCAGTCATTGAACAAGAACCAAGGATCACGACACCTAACTTAACATCACCAGCATCCATTAATCCAGCTGTAGTACAGAGCCAAAATGTTAGCTCGACATTACCTGCTAATTTTGCTAGTCTACCTACTGCTCAACGAGCAAAAATAATAGAG
>WLWF01000709.1_pt1 | contig 31252 bp, 38 predicted proteins | sample 6718331 | NCBI WGS metagenome assembly WLWF01 (sample SAMN12718692, study PRJNA515312) | sponge metagenome | isolation source: marine sponge | host: Mycale hentscheli | place: New Zealand: South Island, Marlborough, Capsize Point | collected 2003-05-01 | reverse complement strand
ATATTAGTATAGCAAAGTCTAACTCTTCTAGGGAGGCGATGCTAGCGAGGGGCGAGGCTACTAGCATATCTAGGGAGGAAAAGGTTTACACTGACGAGGACTATAAGAGCTTAATGGAGAAGGCTAAGAGCAAGATAAAACAAGCGGAGATTATAGATGTTGATAATACATAGCTTTGGAAACTTTGACGAAGAAGAAGATGAGCCATTAGACAAGGATAGGGTTATTGATCACTTGTTTAGGATTATAGAGGAACTAGACCCGGAAAGCTCTAGAGAGGAAATAGCAATGCTTATAGCTGCTAATATGCAGATTGAGGACCTAGGGGAAGATGAAGAAGACTTTAATGTAGATAGGAACTAGGTAAATGAGCACTTGATGTCCAATCGGACTTCATGAGGTGTTGATGTACGAACGGACTTCATTAACGGATAAATATAAAATGAGCGGTAAGGGGGACAGGGATAGAACCACAAACAGAATTTCTTACGAGGAATCGTACAACAGAATATTTAGAGGGGGAAACATAGATTCGATTCAGGAGGGTACTTCTGAAGACGTGGGTGCAACTCCCACTTCCTCCAATGGTACTGTAGCTCAGCAGGCAGAGCATCTGATTTGTAATCAGACGGTCGCAGGTTCGATTCCTGTCAGTACCTCCACCATTGACAGTGCTCCTTTCAGGGCTCCACCGATTCGTCACGGTATACGTAAAATTATAGAGTAATTGTAGTAATGAATATCAAAAGGGGAGATAAAGTCGTACTGAAGACAACAGGAATAGGTTTTGATGGAAAACCAGAAAAGGCTAGGGTAAACTACCCTTATCAGCCACAGGAGATTAAAAAGATGCAAAGTGACCCTATGGTAGTAGTTGGTGTCTCGGAGGCCCCTGACAGCGTGTACGTAGACGTTGAGAGCTATCTAGGTAGGCCGATGATCCAAAAGCATGGTCATATGTGGTTTTTAGAGTCAGACTTAGATCTTGTATAATTAAGTTAAAGTGAACTTCACTAATCATCCTTTTTTAGAATCCCCTACCGCTAAAGACATTGTTTGGCTGTACAACAACGACCTGTCTTTGCTCAAGGAGCTTCATACTGCACATGAAAGCAGGATTAAGGCTTCTGAGGATGATCCTGTAAGGCACGGTTTCGATCTTCCGGGCTGGGGGCGTATTGAGGAAGGTTTACAGCAGCACAACGAGTGTCTGGCTTTAGGAGGCAACAGATCGGGTAAGACTACCGGCTTTGCCAAGATTGTTATGAAGGCCGTAACGGAGAGCAATGACGGTCACGTTGTGTGCTTTTCTCAGAACGAGGACACCTCTATTAAGGTGCAGCAGTCCGCTATTTGGGAGATGATGCCTAAGGAGTTCAAGAAGAAGACCAAGAGCATCGAGGGGTACATCAATTACAGTATGCAGAACGGGTTTACGGCTAAGAGCTTTATCTTTCCTGATACCCGTACCCGTGTAGATTTTAAGACGTACACGCAGTACAGCAACAACCAGACGATCTTAGAGGGCTTTGAGTACGGTTTTCCTAATGCTAAGGGGTTAAACATAGGTGCGTGGTTAGATGAGTACCTCGGCGATTCTGCGTTAGTAAACACTCTTAGGTTCCGACTAGCTACTAGAGATGCTGTTATGGGGATAGGTTTTACTCCGATTGATGGCTATACTCCGTTTATTTCTGATTATCTGAAGAACATTCAAACCCTAGAGACAAGGAAAGCTCAGTTATTGAATAGGGAGCTTCCTGTGAGGCAGTACAGTCCATCGAGGGATGCGTCCGTGGTGTACTTGCACTCCGATGAGAACCCGTTTGGCGGGTACGAGCGTATTGCTAAGGATCTCAGGGGAAGGCCAGAGGAAGAGGTACTAGTTCGTGCTTACGGTGTTCCCGTAAAGAGCATGACTTCTTTACTCCCGCTTTTTAATACTGAAGTGAACGTACTAAAGGACAAGGAGCCAAATAAGTACGGAATGCAGTTCCCTGATGTGTCCGACAAGTCTAGGTACACGGCGTACCAAGTAGTGGACCCAGCTGGTGCAAAGAACTACGTTTCTATATGGGCTGCTGTAGACGGTAACGATAACGTGTACATCTGCCGTGAGTGGCCTGATTGGGATACTTATGGGGATTGGGCAGAGTTCGGGGACCCTAAGTGGAAATTTGGCCCTGCTTCAAAGAAGGTTGGACTAGGAGTACAGGGATACGTGCAATTATTTGAAGAAATTGAAGAGGAGCTAGGTATACAGGTATTTGAGCGAATTGGGGATTCTAGATTCTTTGCTAAAGAGAACGAGAACAACGAAGATCTATTTATGGCCTTTGAGGAGCACGACATGATGTTCGTTCCCTCTGATGGGCGCATGGAAGAGGTTGGGCTTTCTGCGTTAGATGAGTGGTTTAACTACAATCCTAATGAACCGATTGATTCCGCAAATAAACCTAGGTGCTATATACACGAGAGCTGTCGTAATTTAATTGATAGCCTCATCAACTACAACTCAAAGGGTAAGATGGACGAGCCCTTGAAGGACTTCTTTGACGTTATTCGGTACTTGCGAATGTCGAACGCTGGAGAAGGTCCAGTCCACGTAACAGCTCGCGATTTATCGGTAACTCGCAGAGCAACTGGAGGATACTAATGAAAAAAAGATTAACTAAAATTGTTGAAGAAAACGATGCAAAATTCAAGGACTTAATTGGTCTTTGTTCTGAAAAACTAAGTCCTAGTATGGTTACTGGATCAGGTAAAAATACATGGATTTCTGAGGAGGGACAGGAGATACTAGCTGAAGCCATAGAGGCTCCAGAGGCTACTGCAAAGCATATAAATGCTAAGGTAATAAAGGTAGCACCTAACAAAAAGTACGTTTATGCGTACGTTCGTGAAACCGGATCTAAAATACCTGTTCTTGTTCCCAAGAAGTTTTCGGCAAGATTAGTCGGGAAATCAATTACAGTTGAAGTTATTGAAGACGTAAATGGAGTTTCTTACAGATACAGAAGAGGAACAGCTTAACTGCTTAGTTCAGGATAGGAAGTTTTTGTCCGAGGAGATAGACCGTCTATTGGGATGGGAGCTTCTTAGGCTAATTTCATTGCATAATTCAGAGAGGCTGATGCAAAACAGCGAATTCTGTGATAAGATCGGAGTAAACTACTGGTACTCATACAGGGTTTTGTACAAGGTGCAGGATAAAGCACATCAATTTTTAAAAAACTTAGATAACTAATGCAGAACGACGATTATTCAAAGGCAATAACATACGTTGGCAAAAAACCAGATATAGACGTTCTCATAAAGGCGTACCAGACTACAACAAACGAATTGGAGTCCTACTACGACCTATGTCGTACATCGTACGATGACAGAAGGAACTGGTGGCCGGGTAAGAGTCGAGATCTGCGTAAACATGGTGCTGATGCCTTTCCTTGGGATGGAGCATCTGACTTAGAAAGCCACGTTATTGACGAGCGTGTAACTCGATTAGTTTCGTTGTTCATGTCTGCTCTAAATAGGGCAAACATACAGGCGTTTCCTGTAGAGACTACAGACATCCCTAGGGCTAAGGTAGTTTCTAATTTCTTGAAGTGGATGACAACCTCTGGATACATTCCGAGGTTCAAGCAAGAAATGGAACTGGCGGCTAACTACCTTCTTGAGCGTGGTATGATGGTTACGTACTGCGGTTGGATAATGGAAGATCGCACGTTCAAGCAGAAGATAGATCTAAGAAGGATCGCTGCTGTTAGTCCTGAGCTAGCTGAATTGATAGCTAGTGGTCAGAATGATGAAATAGTAATTCAGCAGATGCAATCCGCTGTTCAGGTGTCTGAGGCGAACGCAAAAAAGGCGTTAAAAGAGCTGCGTGAAACGGGAGTGGCCGAGGTCCCTACTGTACGCAGACAAGTAAACGCTCCAGAGGTAAAGACCGTAGCCCCTGATGGCGATTTTATTTTTCCCGCTTATGTAACAGACCCACAACGTGCCCCTTATTGTTTTTGGCGCACGTATTACACTGCACAAGAGTTGCAGAATAAGGTAAGTACAGATGGTTGGGATCAAAATTTCGTGGAGCACGTAATCGAAAACTTCTCTGGTGTAAACATAAATTCCTTGGAACGGGAGCAGGAGGGAAGGCGAAGCACATCATTAACTGATGATGCTTATGAGGCAGAGGAACTGATTGAAATCATACATGGTTACCAGAGGTTGATAGATGAGGACGATAGGTCCGAAGGTATCTACGAGACCGTGTTCCACGAATCTTTTTCAGGAGATGCTGGCGTAGGCATACAAGCGTACGCTAAGTTCGATCTCTTAAACGGTTATGAGGACTACCCTGTAGTCGTTACTAGGTTTAGTGAGGACACCAAGCGTCTTTATGACGCAATGACGGTTCCATCGCTTCTGAGAGGCATACAGAACCAAGTCAAGGTAGAACGTGATAGCCGAATAGACAGCAACAGCTTGTCTACGCTACCGGCTGTTACGCATCCTAAGGGTCGTAAGCCAGAGGAGATTGGTCCGGGTAGATTTATTCCAGAGGTTCGCCCCGGAGAAATCAATTTTATGCGGGGGCCGGGATTCAATCCCGGATCTATAGAAATGGAGAACAACCTTCAGGCTCAAGCTGACAGAATTGTTGGCCTAGATGAAGAGTCTCCTCTCAGTAGCGTACGCAGGCAGTTCTTGGTTGACAAATACCTTCAGCACATAGCTAAAGTAGTTACTACTTGTTACAAAAATTTTCAAAGGTTCGGTCCTAACGAGATATTTTTTAACGTAACTGGAGTTCCAGATCCTCAGATGTTTGATAAGGGTGATCCGAACGAAAATTACGACGTTACTATAAGTTTTGATGTTCTTAATGCTAGTTCAGAAAAACAAGAGGCTAAATTAAATCAGTTGGTTTCATTGGTTCAGATGGACAGAAACGGACTGATTGACGTAGATAAACTGCTAACAGCAATTGCTGGAAGCATTGACCCCGTTCTAGCTAGTGGAATTCTACGTCCTGCTCAAGAGGCTCAGGACAAAATGCTAAAAGACATCACAGATGACCTATCGAAAATTTATGCAGGTATCGAAGTTCCAGCGCGTCCTAACGGTGCTCAAGCTGCTTTGCAAATTATTCAAAGCTATGTACAACAGCCAGATGTTGGAAAACGGCTTCAAGAGGATGAAGCTTTTGCCCAGCGTCTACAAAAGTACAATGCACAGTATCAGTTCGTTATACAACAAGCTCAGAACGCACAAATAGGCCGCGTAGGTACTGCACCAGCTCAAATGGGTGAGGTACAGACTCAAGGTATGCAGCAGTAATGCCTGATAATCAAAGTACATCAGAGTTCGCTGACAAACGAGCCTTAAATGCCCGATTAGATTCTATCTTGAAATCTATGGATGGGAAGCAAGTTTTTCCGACAAAGCATCCTATGGCTGGAGAATCAAACGTAGTTACAACCACTGTTTCTTTTGATGGAAAACATTTTATTCTTCCATCTATGGTTGGAGGTAAGAACTTAATGGAAGGCGATAAGTTTATTGAAGTGGCAAAAGAAAAAGGTTTAAAGAATTATCCTGCATTTGATGATCCTAAAATTGCTAGTGCTGTTAGTAAGCTTATGCACGGCGGCGTTCTTGAGGATGGAACATTCTCCTACGAGCTTGCAAAACAAAACTTTTAATATGCCTGATAATAAGTCAGTATCCGAGTACGCTAATCAGCGCGCTAATAATAAACTTTTTGGTTTTGAAATTAGGAATAAGTTATTTGCTGGAGAAGATGCTTTTTTTAAAAAGCGGCGTGAAGTTGCTGGAATGGCAGCTGAAGATGGAAAAATTATTTTAAATCCTTACAGTAAGCTTACTCCACAGGAATTTAATGCGGTAGCTATGAATGAAGCTCTTAGATTAAAGATGAGAAAAGATGGCTTTAATCCTGAGTTTGATATAACTGATGATCAGAAAAAATTCTTTGAAGGAACTGAATATCAAGATAACCCTGAGTTTATTCGTAAAACTATTTTGGGTCGGATTTATAGTGGCGATAAATCAGCTATGGCTACAGAAGAGCAACGCTCTGTTCTCAACAAATACTTGGGATCAAAATAATATTTTTAATATGGCAGACAATAAAAGTACATCCGAATACGGTGCAAGTCGAGAACTTCAAATAAATTTTAATGAGTTTCAAAATGCTGTTCAAAAATATTTTGGAAAAAATCCAGTTATAGAGTCAGCAATATATGGAAACTCCGACGTTGAAACTGGAGGTAGTTTTAGCTACGAGCAAAAACAATATGGCAATGGACCGGGAATTGGTTTGTTTCAGTTTGATTTTCACAAGCCTTATTATAGGAAGTTTTTAAAAGAAGAAGGGTTGAGCGACAGCACTGATTCTCAAGTAAGATACGTTTTCGAAAACATATACGGAAAAAAGAAAGATGTATTGGGGGCAGGAAACGCTGCAAGATTAAGAAGATCCTTTCAGTCTAATGATCCCCTATTTGTCAGTAGTGAATTTCTGGACGTGTTCCTAAAACCAGATCCGGACAGACAACACCGTGATCGTCGGATGAATTCTACTAATAGATTTTACAAACAACTAACTCAATGAGTTCAGGAAAAGATGTTGTTTTTTTATCGAAGTACGAGCACTTTGCTCGTTTTATAAAAGATATAAAGGATCGAAGAGAGTCTAGTATATCTAGGCTAAGATCCGCTTCACAAGAAGAAGTAATGCAGATTTCTGGAGAGATTTCCGCTTACGATGATATACTTCAGGACTCAGATTCAGATAATTTGTTAAAAAAATGGTCTGATCATGTCTAAGATGTAAGTTTCCGTGATATAATCACGCCCTCGCCATCGCTAGGCGTAATAGCGGAAACAGCATATACACATGAGTGAAGTTATCGAGGCGGTCGCTGATGCCTCTGAAAACACAGCGGAAAATACTAATATATCCGCGTCTGAGTTCGAGCTTAGACGTGCCAGACAGATGGAGGAGTTAATTCCTTCTGAAGCTGAACCAGAGGCCGAAGATGCGTCTATTTCAGAAGATGTTGAGATTGAATCTCAGTCTAATGAAGAAGAGGTTTCCGAGGGTAATGAAGATGTTCTTTCAAATATCGACTTAGAAAATCTTTCTGAGGAGCAGATTAAACAACTTTCTGAGGCTCTTTCTAGCCGAGCTGTTGACCGTTTTGGTAAACTAACAGCTAGAGCTAAAGCTGCCGAGGAGAAGGCTCAAACACTTGAGGAAAGTTTAAAGGCTCAACAGGAGGAAGTTCTATCTTCTAAATCTGATATTGTTGATAATCCGTACTCTGATCTGAATACCATGAAGGATATTCAGGACAAGGCTAAGGAGATCAACGATGTTATTGATTGGGCAGAGGAAATTTTGTTTGATTCTGATGACTACAGTCCACACGACACAGTAACAGAGGCAGACGGGAAAACCATGACTAAAGCTGAGGTGCGCGAAGCCCTTAAGCAAGCAAGGAAATCCAGAGATAAATTTCTTCCTGACCAATTTTCAAAAGTAAAGAAGGTAGAAAATTCTTTTAAACTTCGTCAAGAGTACGGGAAAAAAGCATTGTCCGAGTTCAAGTGGTTGAACGATCAGGACAGCCAGCAAGCAAAAGAATTCGTTCAGCTTGCTGCTCAACCAGCTCTTAAAGAAGTGTATGAAAAGAACCCTGATCTAAGTTGGCAGTTACCTTATTTATTGGCTCACGCAGTTGATAATATGCACGGTAGCAAGGCCAAGACTTCGCCTAAGGGTGCTGACCAAGCGTTTAAGCCGTCTCCACCTAAAAGCCCTTCTTTGGGCGGTGCTAAGTCCGATAAGTCAGAAAGCAACTCTTCAAAAGCCCTAAAGGATCTTTCGTCTAGGTTCAAAGAGTCTGGGAACAAAGATGACTTCCAGAAACTGAGAGAAGCGAGATGGTCTCGTAATTTCAATTAACCTGAATACCTAAAATGGCATTATCAAATACATACGATACAACTAATCCGGGTTCAGCTGTTTCTAACCGCGAAGATCTTAGCGATGTGCTAACTATCTTGGCTCCAGAAGAAACTCCTGTCCTGTCCTCACTACCAAAGGTACGTGCATCTGGCACGTTTCACGAATGGACTGTAGATTCTCTTTCATCTCCCACGACAGCGGGTATTGCTGAAGGAGCTGACGTTACCACTTTCACTGATCAGTTCAGTGGCCGTGCTCGTCTTGGCAACAACACCCAAAAGTTCCGCCGGGACTTCATGGTTAGCGACCTCCAAGAGGCTGTTGATTCTGTTGGACCTGCTAAGATCGCTCAAGCTGAAGCTAAAGCGGTTCGTGAACTAAAGCGTGATGTTGAAGCTACTTTGCTTTCAAATAACGACAAAACCGTAGAAGACGGAGCTGGTACTGTTTATAAGCTACGTGGACTTGGAGATTGGATTGATTCCGCTGGACCGTCTGACGTTCCTTCTGCATTCCGTACTCCCGCCGATAGCATTCACTCTACTGGTGCATTCACGGAAACTTCGATGAATAACATCATCACTTCCATCTACCGCGTTAGCGGCACGACCAACTCTTTGACGTTGGTTGCTGATACAGCTCTTCGCCGTATCATCAGCGACTTTGCTCGCCTTGACCCAGATGGTTCTGGTGCTGGAACTTCTATCCGTAACGTGAACTACAACGGTGACGTTGCTCAGATTAAGCTCTCTGTTGAGCTTTATCAGTCTGATCACGGTATTGTTTCCGTTGTCAACATGAACCCAGATTGCGCACCTGACACAAGCAACAAGGATACTGGCTATTTCGTCAATCCTGAGTACGCTGGTATCGGAGAGCTAATCCCAATGGGCAGTTCTCGCCTACCTAATCAGGGTGGTGGAGAGCGTGGATTCGTGGACTGTGCTCTTACGCTCGCAGTTTACCATCCCGGTGCTCATGGTAAAATCACAGCAATCGCATAAGGAGGTACATTAAAATGGCTATTGAACTAAAAAAAGTACAAAACGTTGAAACCCTAGCATTGGGATTCAATTATGAAGCTTCTATTGACCTGTCTACTCTCGGCACGACCGCTGGTTCAGCGACTGCTGTAGACATTCAAGTTGGTGGAGCTGCTATGGCTGGAGGTATCTTCGGAGCTGCAATCATTGTTGACGAACTTGTCGTCGGAACCAGCATCACGGATGCCACTATCGCTATTGGCGATGATGGAGACGCTGATGGTTTCGTTGATGAAGTTGACGTTTTCAGTGATAGTGGAAACTTGGGCAAAATTTTTGCCAATACAGGAGCACTTTCTGTTGTGGGTTTCCATCTTGCTAGCGCTGTTGACCTCACTTACAACTTCACGGGTGAAGGCCCAGACGTTGCTACTGAAGGAAAGATTCGTCTTTTGATGAAATACTATCCTACAGCAGGAGAGTTATTCGCATCATAATTCTTTAAAATAAAACTATCTAGGGGAGGTCAGGCCAGTTCTGGCCTCCCTTTTTATTTTAATTTTTTACAATTTTAATTATGCCGAACTTAAAAAAAACATCTGGCTTAGGTCAGTTAAGTCAAAAAGAAATTGATCTTATAAGAAGTAAGCCTACTGGATTTGGTCAACTTACAGATCAAGAAATAAAAATTATTTTAAAACAAGCTTCTCCAACAAAGAGAAAAAATATTACTGCATGAACATTATTACATCCCTCCCAAGGTACAGTGACGGAGAAGTAAATCGAGCGTTCATGCGTGAGATTATGACCGGGTTAAAGTTTGAAAAAGCTACTGAAGAATCCCGAACAAATATTGCTAGGAAGGAAGCTGCGGAACTCAAGGGCAGGGAACATCCAGTTCTTGGAAAGCCGGTAGCAGTTATGCCACACAGAGAGTTCTTTAGGCTGACAAAGAAGTACGGGAACGACACCGTGCATTCTAAAGAATTTATACAAGATTACAACAAGAGGTTCAAGGACCTCTCACCCAATAACGCATAATGCAGGACAAAGCTAATAAAGACTTGTATGATCTAATATCCGCTCTTGCGGGTACGTCCGATTTTACCACCGCTGAAAACGCTCATATATTAGCTTTAGCAAACAGGCGTATGTACGAGGCGTACAACCGCACACCGTACTGGGTAAGATTTTTAACAACTGGAGAACAGAGAACTATAACTAACTCAATAGTTCCTTTTACACAAACCAGTAAAACCGATATTGCAGAATTTTTAAGAATACATAGAGAAGAACCTTTTCTAAAGAACTCAACTATTGAGTTTGAATTCTTTGTGGAAAGCGACGGTGCTCATGTAATGAATCTTACTACATCAGATGCTACTAGCGTTTATGTAACTTACAAAAAACCAATAACCCTGTTGACGAGCCTAGATATTGATGGATCTGGATCTTTGACTCAGGTTCCACAAGAATATTTCTACTTCATGGCACACGCCACGTACGCTGACTTTCTTAGAATGGATGGGCAACACAATAAAGCTTCTTTTGAAGAACAGATTGCCGAAAACTATCTAGGAGAAGTAATGGATAATCCACAGCAAGTAGCAAATAACAACACCGTAGGAAAGCGTTTCAGAACGCACGTATCACAACAATCAAGATAAATGAATAGTTTAGTCACAAACCTATATCCACGTCCGAATTCAACGATTGCTGGAGAAAACCTATCCTGTGCAACATCAGGATCTGGCGTTTCTTTTGCTGCTTTTGATAGCGACACCAAGTACGTTATGATAGATGTACAAGACAATAACGTCATTGTTACATTTGACGGTAGCGCCCCTACCGCATCTAATGGTCATCTCCTACTAAAGGAGAAGGGACTTATCACTCTTAGTGCTCAGGCTGCTAAAGCTGCTAAATTCTTAGGCGTATCCGGTGCTTCAGTAATTCACGTTTCACAATTTGTGTAATGAACCCTGAGCTAAACAAGCTTGGACTAGGAGCAACAGGATCAATACTGGCTGTTTCTTTCCAAGGCATTAGCGAGGTAATGTCTATTGTCGCGTCAGTGTGTACTATAGCGTACATGGGTCTTTGGGTATATAAAACAATAGTAGAACTAAGAAAGCGATGAGTGGTGAACTAGTGGCAATGCTTGGAGGTGGGGTCACGGGATTTGTAATGAAACTAATCTCGGCTCAAATGAACATCCAAGCCAATGCCATTAAGTCCATGATTCAGAAGCAGGAGGTAGCGGATGATTCAGCAGATAGAGCAGCACAAAGATCCGACGAGGGAGGAGCATGGGTTAGAAAGCTCATCGCTATGTGCATCTTGTTTTCAGTGGTATTTGCTCCCTTCGTCATGGCGTTCTTCGATATACCAGTAACTATCGAGGCAAATAAATTAGGTGTATTTAAATTTTTAGGAATCGGAGCAGACAAATGGAAACACCTAGAGGGCTTTGTGTTATTGCCCGAAGTTAGGCAAGGAATGTTAGCTTTACTAGGATTTTACTTTGGAAGCTCGCAAGTTAAATAGGAGACAAAATATGAAGTACTCAACACGTAAAAAATGCCCAATGGGAAAATCTATGAAAAAAGGAGGAAAGAAATAATGGCATACGGAAAGAAATCTAAAAAAGGTGGCAAAAGAACATCTACTAGAAAGAGCTACTGATGCCAAAGGGTAAGAAGAAGTCTTGTGGCTGCACAAGCTGCATGGGAAGGAGAAGGGTACGATAATGGCAAAAGGAATGAAGCACTATCGGAAGGATGGAACGGAACACAAGGGTGGTCTTCATAAGATGTCCAATGGGCAACTTCATTCTGGGAAGACACATAGCAAATCTTCTAAGCCATTGTACCATTACGGAGATCTTTCTCAAACTGCACAGAATAAAGCTAGAAAGTCTTGGAACGTATAATGCCTAAAGACGCTTGTTACAGAAAGGTTAAGGCTAGGTACAAGGTGTTCCCATCTGCGTATGCAAGTGGGGCAATAGCTAAGTGCCGTAAGGTAGGTGCTGCCAATTGGGGCAATCGAAAGAAGACTAAGTAATGTCTGTACGGAAGACAAAGGAAGGTGCTTCCCTAAAGCGGTGGTTCAAGGAGAAGTGGGTAGATGTACGCACCGGAAAGCCTTGTGGTCGCCGTAAAGGAGAAAAGAGAGGTACACCTTATTGTCGTCCATCTAAGCGTGTTAGCAGCAAAACTCCTGTAACTAAAGGAGAAATGACTGCATCACAGAAGCGATCAAGAATAGCCCAGAAGAAAAAGCTAGGGCAACCAGCAGGTAAACCAAGAAGAGTAAAGGCGGTAAAGCGTGGCAATAAATAAAAAAAACATGAAGTGCAACGTCCCTCGCAGACAAGTGTCTGGTGGGAAAAAGTCTGTCGTGAAAGCCTGCCAAGGTGGTAAAGAAAAGATTATACGCTTCGGGGATGCGAACATGAGCATCAAGAAAAGCAACCCAGCACGTAAGAAAAGTTACTGTGCTAGGTCAGGTGGCATAAAGGGAACTAAAAATAAACTATCAGCTAACTACTGGAGCCGAAGGGCTTGGAACTGCTAATGTCAAGATACGATACATACGGGAAGCAAGATGATCGGATTGCAGAAGATCTAGATCAAGGCTTTATTGGGTTCAATAATAAGTTTCGGCCCGACCAGTTGAGTTCTGGAACGCTTACTGAGTCCAATAATGGACGTATGGATTTGAATGGAGAGTGGCAACCCCGCAAGGGAATGGAGATTTTTAGCACTCCCTTTAATGCTGCTGTTTTTATTCTTCCATTTAGGTTACACGATACCCTTCCATCTGTTTCAAGCTATGCTAGGTCTGGAGAGGTTTTAACGGTTAATTTTGGGTCTGCTCACGGAATAACCACTGGAGATATTGTAAATCTCAGTGGCCTTACTGCTGGTGGAACTGTTGATCCTAATGGGAATCACTCTTGCACAGCATCTTCTACAACACAAATACAGATTACAATTACTGGATTAGATGCTGTACCCACGGGAACACTAACTGTAACTGGTGCAAAAATAGACACTGATGAAGTTACATTTATTCATGCTGCTTGTGAGTTTTCTGATCCTAATAACGAATCTGCTTCTTACGTAGCTGCTGTAGGAACCGTAAGTACAATTTTAGTAAAAACTTCAGACAGTGGAACCACTACAGTTACTTTGACTTATCCATCTGGAGAAACAGTCCCAGAAGGCAGTGAAGTAATTCAGGCTTTTAATAAATTATTTATTTTCAGAAAAGGCAAAATAGCCTTACAATGGGATGGGGATATTGAAACTACTACATTTTCTTTAGTTTCTAATGGAGCGTACACTCAACCTACACCAATATCAATTACTGATCTTGATTTTGCATCAGGGATAGCAACAGCTACAGTATCTAGCACAAGCTCATTGTTAGTTGGTGATGTTCTTACAGTAACTACTGCTGGTTCTTCTGGGTATAGTGTTGGAAATACTGTTACTGTTAGATCTATAACAAATTCAACAACATTTACTTTTGTTACAGATAAGGCTAATGCTACAAACAAAACTGCTACTGTTGAAAAATCTGTGTCTATAGGTTTAGGTTTTACGCATATGCCAGCTCCAGAATTTGGAATCTATCACCAACGTAGGTTAGTTGTTCCGTACAGGTATGATATTACTGGATCTTCTGGATCAGCTACGATTACCGATAGAAATATTTTGGATGAGGCGCTATTTTCAGATATACTAGACCATAACACTTATGACAGGATTTACGGTCAGTTTAGGTTTAATGCGGGAGAAGCAGATTTTATAGTAGGGTTTCATTCTTTTTCCGATGACCAATTAGTAGTTTTTAACAGAAACAGTATTCATATTGTAAAAAACAGTTTAGATTTAGAAAGCAGCGTGTCTCAAGTCATTACTAGTGACATAGGATGTTTAGCTAGAAAAAGCATTCAGCAGATAGGAAACAAACTAATGTTCTTGTCTGACAATGGCGTATATGCACTAGATTTTGTTGACCTCTACAATCTTAGAGGTCAAGATGTTCCTTTGTCTGCGTCTATACAGGGGACGATAGGGAGAATAAATCAAAATCATGCTGATAAAGCAGTTTCTGTTTATTTTGATAACAGGTACTATCTTGCAGTTCCCCTAGATAATAGCACGACAAATAACGCTTTGTTGATTTATAACTTTTTAAATAAACAATGGGAATCTATAGACTCTGTGAATGATGCTGATTGGGAGTACACGCATTTGTTAGTAGGTGGTTCTGGAGATAAACGAGGTGTTTATGCAATAAACAGAACTGGCGGTGTTCACAGATACGAAGATCGTGATGATGACACTGATAGATACTTGGACACCATAGGAGGAACCAATAAATCAGTTATTGTTTCTGCATCTGCCGTTAGTAGAATGTTTACAGTTAATTCTATAGATCGCAAAAAATGGAACAACTTTGAACTTCATATTCAATCTTCTGAAAACAATGTTTCTGATGCAAATTTTGAAGCAACAACAGAGAACATTGATTCTATTATAGATCTTGGAAGTATTTCTTCACTTAACGGGCAAGAGCTTGCAATAGACGAAGATGTGTCACTAAGGGGCAGGTTTGGAAATAAAAGGGCTTACGGTGTACAACTTAAACTAACAACAACTAAAGGAAGACCCAGATTAAGGGCATTAAAAGTAGCGGGAGCTATGACATTTAGAAATTTACAAAAGGCAGAATAATGGCTATACTAAGTAAAGGTACTACATACTCAGACGGCGATCAGGTAACGTCTAGTAATCTTAATGCACTCGTAGATAGTGCAACATTTGCATCTGATGCCGTTGATGATTCAACGACTCAGCTTTCTAGTGGAAAAATCATTGTAAAGGATCTTGGGATTGCCACTGGTAAGCTTGCAACAAGTGGAGTGACCACTGCTAAAATTGCAGACAGCAATGTCACAAAGGCTAAGATAGAAAACCTAGCAGATTACAAGGTTCTTGGTAATGTTTCTGGTGGAGCTGCCGCTCCTGCGGAAGTGGCAATATTGGATGAGGACAATATGTCTTCTAACTCTGCCACGTCTCTTGCTACTCAGCAGAGCATCAAAGCTTATGTCGATACTCAACTAACTGCTGAAGACTTAGACTTTGCTGGAGACAGTGGAAGTAGTTCAGTCGATCTGGATAGCCAAACATTTACTATAGCTGGTGCCACTGGACTAGACACGGCAGCCAGTGGTCAAACGCTTACCGTATCTTTAGACCTAAATGAACTGGCTACAGAAACGAGTATAGCTCAAGATGACTTTGTAGCTATGGTGGACAACACCGATAGCGGTAATGGTAAAATTACTTTTTCTAACCTAGAGGATCAAGTTTTTGGCAATGTAAGTGGTGCTGTTGCTATAGCTGCTGGCGGAGCTGCTACAGTTAGTGCAGTGACGGTAGCCGATGAATCTTCGGACACAACCTGCTTCCCACTGTTTGCAACTGCTGCTACAGGTAGTCTTGGCCCCAAGAGCGGAAGTAACTTAACTTTTAACTCAAGCACTGGACTACTTACAGCTACAACGCTTTCTGGTATTTTAGCTGACGGCGTAACGGGAACTACCCAAAGCTCTGGTGACAACTCCACCAAGGTGGCTACCACTGCTTACGTTGATGCTCAGGTGGCAACATCTGACGCTTTGTCTGAAGTTCTTGCTGTTGGCAACACTACTGGATCTACAAACATTGTTGTTAGTAATGGTCAGTCTATAACCACTAACACCATTGCAGAAACTACTTCTGGATCTGGTGTAACCATTGATGGAGTTCTTATAAAAGATAATGCAATTACAGCATCTGGAGAAATAGATGGTGGCTCACTAGACATATCTGGAAATGCAGATATTGACGGCACTTTAGAAACAGATGCTTTGTCAATTAACGGGACAACTGTTACTTCTACCGCAGCTGAACTTAACATTCTCGACGGAGTGACATCTACTGCTGCCGAGCTAAATTACAATGATACTGGAGCTTCCGTAGGAACTGTTGTTGCTAGTAAAACTGTTACTGTAGATAGCAACAAAGATGTATCTAGCTTCCGCAACATAACCCTTACGGGTGAACTAGATGCTGCAACCTTAGACATATCAGGTGATGCAGACATAGATGGAACATTAGAGGCAGATGCAATAACGGTTAATGGTACAGCTTTAGCTACAGTTATTGCAGGAACAACAGTTACAAACGCAACAAACTCTGCTCATGTTTTAGTAACTGACAACGAAAGCACTAACGAAGAAAACCTAATTACTTTTGTAGAGGGGGCAACCTCAAGCACAGGCAATGTTGGTTTAGAAATGGATGGCAATTTTGCATATAATCCAAGTACAGGAACAGTTAGTGCTACAATTTTTAAAGGCAACATTGATGCCGTAGATGGAGACTTTGATGGCACTCTTGAAACAGACGCTCTTTCCATAGGAGGGACAACAGTTACTTCTACTGCTGCTGAATTAAACTACCTAGATATTACTACACTAGGTACGTCCGAAGCATCAAAAGCCGTAACAGTAGATTCAAACGGTGATCTGCTTGTACCAGACAGTGACAAGTTCAAATTTGGTACAGGTTCTGATATGCAGGTGTACCACGATGGTACTAATTCATATATTACTAATTCTACAGGAGAGCTAAAACTTGCGACAGAAACTTCTGGTATAGCCATTTCTATAGGACATTCTACATCTGAAACAACTTTTGGTGACAATGTAACCATTACAGGCAACCTTACGGTTAATGGTACAACCACAACAGTAAACACAACTAATCTTACTGTTACTGACCCCTTGGTTAAGTTTGGCGAAGGGTATACAGGAACAGCTTATGATGAAGGGTTCATCGTTACCAGAGGCAACGGCTCTGCTAGTAACACTGCAAACAAGGGATTTATATGGGACGAGTCTGCTGACGAGTTTGCCGCAATAGCCTGTAATACAGAAGACGGAACGACCGCAGGAAATGTCACAATCAACAGCTATGCTGACTTGCAGGTTGGTAAGTTGACGGGTGGAAGCCTAGATATTTCTGGTGATGCAAACTTTGATTCAGGTACATTGTTTGTAGATGTTTCTGCTAACAAAGTAGGCATAGGTACGACGTCGCCAAGTACAGCTTTAGACGTAGCTGGCAGCGCGAAGGCTGATGGGTTGACTGTAGAAGCAAGTATTTCTTCGACTGTTTCGTCTGCAACAGGAACAGTTGGAAGGTTTATAAATAACGCAAATTCTTCTGATGCTGCCATTGTTGATATTGTTGGAGGAAACACAAGTGCAACAAGCGGAGAAGCTATTTCGGCTCTTTACTTGAGTGACGCAAATGCAAACGGTAGAGGTCGTGTAGAATATAGCCATCAGAACGACAGTCTTGAGCTATATTCAGCGGGAGTTCCTAGATTAAACATTGCCAACAACGGCGACATCAGCTTTTATGAAGACACAGGATCAACTGCTAAGTTGTTTTGGGATGCGTCTGCTGAGAGTTTGGGTATTGGCACTACTTCTCCTAGCAGTAAACTTGAAGTCAATGGAACAACAACTATTTCTGGGGACACAGTTTTAAATTCCGATCTGGAAATCAATGTTACTGGTGCATCAAACAGTAGCAAAGCCATTGTAATAAATAGCAGTGGAACTAATTTTGAGTCCGATGGTGGCATGATAAGGCTTCTTCACCCAAGCACTGGAAGTGGTGCTTTGACGGGTGGATTCTTTATGAAGTTTAATGCTAATAGTGCTGACAAATTTACAGTTAAAGGTAATGGTGACACAGCTATTGCTGGAGCATTGTCCAAAGGAAGTGGTTCATTTAAAATTGCTCACCCACTAGAATCTAAGAAAGACACCCACAACCTTGTTCACTCTTTCTTGGAAGGGCCACAAGCTGATTTGATTTACAGAGGTCGTGTTGACTTGGTTAATGGTGTTGCATCAGTAAACATAGACGTAGCTTCAGATATGACAGATGGAACGTTTGTCCTGCTCTGTCGTGATGTTCAAAGCTTTACCACCAACGAGTCTGGATGGACGGCTGTACGCTCTAGTGTTGACGGAAACATCCTTACTATTGAAGCTCAGGACAACACCTGCACAGATTCTATTAGCTGGATGGTAGTTGGTGAGCGTCAGGATGAGCATATGTATGACACCGAGTGGACTGATGAAAACGGTAAGGTTATTGTTGAGCCACTAATTCCAGAGCCAATACCAGAGCCAGAAGAAGAGGAAGTTACCGAAGAAGGATGATAACTACTGAACAAGCATAGATATGGCCTACTTCGATTACGAAGACAACTACGAAGATCTTACCGACGAACAGATCGAGGAGCTTTACGGGTCTAGAGATAATCCATTTAGTAACAATCCTTTTGGAATATTCAGTGGGGAGCCTTTAGGTCGTCTAGGTGATCTTGCAGATTTTTTAGATATAATTGGCATCAGGGCTTCTGAGATGTCAAAGGGAAGCTACGAAGATTCAGATGGAGATGGAATAGCTGACGATATTTATAGTGGACAGGGAGCATTAAGCGCTAGCCCCGTTAGCATTGTTCAACGCAATGAAGCTGGTGAACAAATAGGAATAGTTCAAGGAGTTAGAATTGGATTCGGGGATAACGCAAGGGTTGTTACTCTTGATGAACTAGCATCAATTAATGAAGCAAGGAAAAGGGCAGGACAAGATAGAATAACTCCAAGTACGCCCGGTTTTGTTCCAGAAGTTGTAGATCCCTCAGGAAGTCAACCTCCTCAATCTAGTGATCCCTCCGGAAGTCAATCTGCTCAATCTGGTGACCCTTCAGTGGGAGATCAGACCTACGAAGACATATACGGAGACAATGCCAATGTTGTAGACAATGATCCAGCTGGGGGAGGTGGCGTTACGCAGCCACAGAGGGCTAGCTCTGTCAGTGATCTTCCAGACGCAAGTCAAGGAGTAGAAGTTCGAGGCGGTGGTTCTGGAGGAGGCATAGCACGTTATGTTGTAGTAGGGGGAGTTGAATTCCCCATTCCTGAGTGGGTTGGAAACATCGGAGGGTATTTAAGATCTTTGGGTGCTACCGCTGGAGTGGTTTCCGCCGTTCAAGACATAGAGACAAAAAGAGAAACGGATAGAGAAGCAGAAGTTAATCAGGCTAGAGAAAAAGAAATTGCTGACATCAGGGATAAAAAAATTCAAGAACTCGAAGAGGAGATTGATGGTCTTAGGCAAGAAGATATTACAGAGCTAGACGAGGAAAAAACAAAAAGACTTCAAGAAATTGACACTGAAATAGAAGATCTAAGAAAAGAAAAAATAGACTCCCTAAAGGCGGATATTGATCGAAGAAAGGAAGAAGAATTAGCGGATCTTGAGGTTGAGGTAAACTCCGAAGAAGAGCAAAGAAGACAAGCTTTAGACACTGAAATACAGAACGAACGCAACAGGAGAGAGGCACAGCTTGAGGCTGAAATAACCAATCTTTCTGAAACGGAGAAACAAAAAGCGAGAGAGTCTTTAGCCAGAGATATGGCGAGAGAGAGGCAGCAAAAGCTCGCTGACTTAGATACTGATATAAAGTCTCAAAGAGAGACTAGAATGTCTAATCTCCAATCGGAGATAGATCAGAAGTACGAAAAATTAAACTCCGACATTGAAGCTGCTAGAGAAACCCAATTCAGTGATCTAGACGCGGATTACAAAGAAAAACTTGATGCTTACAATTCTCAGGTTTCAAATATAGAGAACCAAATTACTGATCTTAGTGAGCAAAAGTCTGCGTTAAGTTCAGATGTCTCTTCTCTGACTGGTCAAAAAGAAAATCTAACATCAACCATTGATGAGTTGACCGGAAGAGCTGCTACGGAAACAGAAGCCCTTTCTGGACTTACATCTGAACAGCTTGCAGCTCGTCAAAATTTGGACGACTTATTGGCTCAACAAAACGAAACTAGATCAGCTATTGATGATCTTCTGGGACAGAAACAAACACTCTCAACGGACTACGGTAATCTACAATCTGATTTTTCTGGACTGCAAGAAAACTACACTGGACTAGAGAGTAGGTATCAAGACCTTAGTAAACAACTTGAAGATATAAACAAAAAAATAGAAGAAGCTAATAATAACCCTATATTTGACAACACTGATCCATCTCCCGGAGCGGGAGACCCCGGTGGCGGAAGCGGTCCCGGTGACGGGAAAGGCCCCGACGACAAGGACCCCGCAGACGACGGAAACATTTTTAAAGATAACGAACCTACAACACCAAATATGTCATACAATGTAAAAGGCAGAGGACGCATAGTCCCAGAAACAAGAGAAGAAGTTTTAAGAGATTTGTTTGGGTTCGCCCCAGATTATGGAAATCTTGTAAAGACCTTTGGCCCAGAAATGGCCGAGGCCAGTGGGCAAAACATTGCGGCTTTTGGTGGTTCAGTAGCAGATCCATTTATGGACATAGCTGATATGTATACTCAGAGGCGTTCATCTGGCCTTGCTGGTTCCATGGGAATACAAGGAGATTTTACGGTAGACGCAGCAGCAGATGCGGCAGCTAGGATAAATCCAGTACTAGGTTCCATGATTGAAGGAGCACAATCCCTAGATCCTCTGTTACAACGAATGGAGGCCGAAGCTGGGGTGCTAACGGACAGGCAGAGACGTGGGATTCAGCAAGCTTCTCGCGGGGTTAAAGAAAGAACCGGAAGAGCACTGGGTACTTCAGCTTTTGTTGATGAAATAGGGAATGTTATACAGTCTGAAAAAATTGACTTAGCCCAAGACACTGCTAATATTGCAGGAATTCGAGGTCAACAAGCAGGTATAGGAACTCAGGTATCCGCCCTACAAAGTCCTTTTGTTTCAACAGCTCTTTCAGCAGCAGACATAGGAACTGGCATGGGATTCGCATCAGGGATCGCTGGAATGGCGGCTGATGCGGTTCCAACAGTATCAGACCTCTTCTCCTTGCAAGCTCAAGAAAGGGACTTCGCACTTCAACAACAGGCTATAGAGGAGGCAGCTAAAGCTGGTGATTTTGACGCAGTGACCACTCTACTAGGAGGTCTTCGTGCAGGTCAAAAAGTTGGCCTTATTCCGGGACAAGAAGATATATCGGGCTTTGTGGAAGATATTTTTGGCGGAATAAAAAGTATTTTTTCATAGAAACATAAACTTCTAAAACTAATTACAATGAGATTCGGACAAATATCCCCAAACTTATCTGCTAAAACTGAGTCCAGCGTCAAGAACTTGATTGCCGCTAGGAACATGAAAAATCAAGCAATGCGAGGCATTGTTGGTTTCGTTAATAAAGCCGCAGACGAGAAGATACAAAAAGAAAAAGATGCTGCTTCCTTGGAAAGGGCAACCGCTTTAATAGAACAAGTACAAGCTGCTTACCCAACTAATGTTGCTATTCAAAATTTGGACCCAAACACAGTTGGGAAAGAGTTAGGCAAAGAGGGAATAGGTTTAATAAATATGTTGGCTCAAGCAGAGTTGACTCAAAAACAAACCAAAGAACAAATTGTAGCCGCTGAAGCGGCTACAGCAAAAGCTAATTATGATGCTAATGTAGCAAGAACAATAGAAGCAGAGCGATTAGCTAATATTAGAGAAGACGAGTTTAATCAAACGTCTGTAGATATGACAGTTTCTGAATTTTATAATAAAGTTAGGAAAACAGATGAAGAAGGAAAAACTGTTATAGAAATGCCAACTGCTACTGAAAGATACAACTTTTTGTCTGATATAGTAGACGAACAAATAGCTCTTCTTCCTCCAGAACAAAGAGGTATTGTAGACAGAGATGATGTAATCAGAGAATCTCTTAAAACTACTTATGATATTGGTTCCAAGGAATCTTCTATAAGAACAGAAGAACTTCAGCAGAGAATTGCTTCCTTTGAACTAACCCAATCAATACTCTCAAACAATATTAAATCTGACGATTTGGCTAGGTCAGGAGCACAGGGTCTAAATAAAGTTGCTAGGGCAACGGACAATAACTTAATACAAATAGATAGCATCATAGAGGATGCTCAAGATTTGACTAATCTTATACAAGAGTTTGTAAAAGAAGAAGGTGGATACTCTGGGGAAGGCCCATTTAATATAACCCCCAAGATGACGGATTCATTAAGAGCATCTATTAGTTCCAATCTTAAAGGATCTATTGGTAATAGAATAAAAAACATGGCATCTCAACTAGCAGGCAAATTGGGTGTAGATGCTTTAATGGCTTTAAGAGAAACTTCTGTAGATGGATCTTCTGGATTTGGTCAGCTAACAGGAATAGAGTTGCAAGGATTGCAAGGATTGGTTGGTGTTCTAGGAACAATCGAAGAAAACAAGTTTACACCAGTAGATTTAAATACCATGACAAGAACCTTAGATAATGTAAAAAGTCGTTTTGTAAGTAGGAAACAAGCTGTGTTGTTTGACTTTGAAGCTTCCTACGGAGATTTAATGAACCAATCTGGACTGTATCCCCGAAGTGAAGTTCCCGCAGAGTTTGGAGTCAGAAGAGGATTTTCAGTATTGGGATTTACAGCTGTACCTTTAAACTAATAAAATATGTCAACTCAAGTAACAGTCGAGAAAAACGGGAAATTTTATTCTGTTCCCGCAAAAATATTTGGTGAATTTTCTCCTGAAGATGAGGAGTTTAGCATTATTGCTAAGGAATACCTTTCTAGTAATAGCAAAGATTATTTTCAAGAAAACTCTTCTCCACAAGATCTTTTAAAACAAAAAAACATAAAAGAGGCTGCATCTAGGTTAAAGCAAGTAAGTCCTGTTTATGCCCCAATGATTCCTTCTACAACCCAAAGCAGAATGGGTGTTGGTGCCTTGATGGGCGAAACGCGGGGAGACACTAGGGTTCCAACGATTGTAAGACCAAGTGCTTATGTGAATTCAGAATTTACTCCTAAGCAAGACATGGCTACGGTTTTGGGCGTTGCAGAGGATGATCTTGACATTGACTCAGGAGCCCCCGATGGTCTTAGGGCGTTTGCGGGATTTTATACAAATAAAAATCAAGTTAAAAGTTTTTACGAAAACAACACTGGAGCAAAGTACGTAAAATTAGGAATAGATGATTCTGAGCAATCTTTTTTGAAGTACCCAGATGGTACAGCAATAAAGGTTGATGAAGTTGGATTTGGATTTACTGACGTTTTTGAATTCATAATGCCAGAAGTTGCTCCAGTATCAGCCAACATTTTTACTACAACGGCGTTGATTGCTGGCTCAAAAGGTTCGTCTTTATTTTACGCTCCTGTTGCTGGTGCTGTGGCAGAAACAGGAGTGAGGGAATTTCAATCGGGGTTGTTTCAATTAACTCCCTACCTTGCTGGATTGAAGCCTCCAGATATAGAGTTTAGTCCTTCTGCACTCGCAGTTAGGTCAGGGTCGGAAATACTACTTAATTCATTAATTGACATAACAACAGCTGGATTCGGGAAATTTATTATAACAAAAAATCCCTTTAAACCTATAAAGAAAGATTTTGACGATGGAGCAAAATCTGTTTCGGAAAGCACAAAAAATTTAAGCAAAGAAATAGGTGAACCAATTGATGACATTGCAGCCTCCCCAGAGGCTATTCAGAGACTGGTTAATGAAAGCGAAGAAGTCAACAACGTCATAAGAGGTGCTCAAAAGAAAACAAGTGAAAGATTTTTTGAAATTATAGGTTCTGGAAATAAATCTCCAGAGGCTTCTAAAAAAATAATTCAAGATATTTCAGTGCAGTACGCAAACAAAGCACAATCTTACCTTGATAGTATTGCAGAAGACGTAGCAAAGGTAGATGCTGATGCTGCTGCCTTTCTGATTAAAAGCACTAAAGATCGTGTATCAGGACTAGTTAGCGATTATGGAAGTGGTTCATACAAATTGACCGGAGGTTTAGATAAAAACAGGAGTACAATACTTAGTTCCCTTAACTCTGCTGGTGAAAGAATTACAAAACAAAATAAAAAAAACTATGACAATGTATATACGGTTGCTAAGAAACAAGATGAACCAGTAACAATTCCATTAAGTAAAATTGTTGATGCAATAACAGGGAGTACAAGAAAGGGAACCCAGTCAAGGCTTCCAGAAAAACAAGCAAATACTTTAATAGAAACTCTTTTTTTAAATACCCTTAATTTCAAGAAGTATACATATAAAACATTAAAAGAGCTTCAAGAAGATATAGCTAATAAAGAAATAGATTTAAATAAAATTGATATTTCATTTGAGGATTTAGACAGCTTTTACAAAAATCAAAAAAAAGCTTTTGGGACTTTGTTGTCTTCTTCTGATAGGAATACTAGGCTAGCTGAAGACAGAATTAGAAATCTAAGATTAAATTCTATAAAAGGAACAGAAGCTCACGAGGCCCTAAAGGAAGCTGACAAGTACTTTATGGATTATCATCAACCAATGTATGGTGAAAGTGGATTGCTGACCAAAGCAGCAGATCAAAGAGGGGCTATACCCAAAGCTGGTATTTTTGAAGACCTATTACCTAAAGGTAATGCACTTTCTTCGATTGATAATCTAAAAACTGCTAAAAGGCTTTTGGATACAAAAGAGTACATAGATTACAAAAATTCTCTTAAACTATCTTTTTTAAACAAACATGGTTTTTTTCAAGAAGGCAGTGTTGGCACATCATTCTTTAAAAAAGAAAACAAGGAATTGGCAGAAGAAATTTTTGGCAAGCAGACTGAATTAATATACAATTTAGCAAAAGATTTAAATCAGCGTAAAATTAAAATAAGTGAAGTTGATTTAGATGAAATCATTAAACAAAATCAAATATCTCCAGAAGCTGGTAATTTTTTAAAAACTCAAAAAATTAAAACAGCTGAACTAGCTAAAAAATCTAGTGAAAAATTGTCAAAAATTCTATTTGACCTAGATAGCGGCAAAAAAGCGATGTTTGAAGATCTTGAGCTAGCTGCTCGACGCACTAATGAAGATGCTGTAGGCTCAGAAAAAATAAAAGATTTCATGATCGCAATGAAAGGCAAAAACTCTTATGGGTTAGCTTACAAGACAGAGGTGTTGTCTGACCTAATAGATCGTGTTGGGAAATCACAAAGTAGTAATTCTTTTTTTGATGCTTCTCCTATCATTGCTAAGATAACAAGGTATCCAGAAAAATACAAAGCAATATTTGGAGGAAAAGAATACGGTCAAATTTTGGCTAATTTAAAGTACGCTAAAAGCATAGAAGCAGATGTTGATCAATTTTACAGAACATCAAATCAAGCTACAACTTCAGTTGGTAGGCTTACCACTGGAGGATCTGGTAACAACCAAATGAGCTATAACTTAATTCACTACATGAAGCCATCAGTTTGGAAAAAAGGAGTACAGAACAAGCTTATGGCTATGTCTATGATTGACGGAGATTTTGATTCTTTTTTTAGCAAGCTTGGAAACCCTGAGTTTAAGTATCAAGACGGACCGGCTTTAACAAGAGCTTTGAAAAAATATATTAAATCAGAAAAATGGGTTTCCGTAGTTTTAGGTTACGACAACTATCTTTCTGCATACACAACAGAGTTCATGGGGCTACAAGGTTTAATTGAAAACGAAAAAACTTCTTTGTTAGAAGAGATAGAACAATCTGAGTCAGTAAAGTACAACCCGGCAGAGTATGAGCGATTTGGAAAAGGATTTTTAAAGAAATCCCCAAAACAGGCTAAACCTCAGAAATAAGCTTACGGTACTTCTCCTTAGTGCTCTCCCGCTTTGACTGCTTCAGAAGCCTCTTGTACTTCCTTAGGAGCTTATCCTTGTCCGTGAGGTGCTTGGGGTGCATTGGATTTGCTGAGTAATCTTTGCTCCAGTACTTTATGACAGAAGTCAGGACATCCTCATAAGAGGCTCCTAGAGGCCGTATAAAGCGTTTGTACGCGTTCCAAACCTTACCCTCGAATGAATTAACTTCACGCTGTAGAACGCATCTGACGCGCCCTGAGACATGATCGTGGTCTAAGACCGCATCTTTGATCTGCAATCCCGTAATAGGATCTCTTCCTCCTTGTCGGATTAGGAGTTCCTCCCTGTAGGCTTTGATCTCATTATGCTTTAGCTTCTTTTCCATAGTTGAGACCAGAGAAGAACTGATAGTTATCGTTCAGCTTCTCGAACGCAGTAATGCCCCAGTCTACCTTAGAAGCAGTCCAGTGCTTTACCTTCATTTCCGCTGACTCGCAGTCAAATACTACACTAAAAACATCTGGAATGTAATCTAGTTCCCACTGCTTTGCAACAATCTTAGCTTCTATGGCAAGCTGGCAACAATCAGTGTCATAGCTCTTGTTCTTATCGTTCCTGAACTTGAAGTCGTACAGCTCGTACTTCCCCTTGGCACTCATGCAAACAAGATCCAGCATCCCTGCTACATTAAGATCATCGTCAAGAACAGATAGCTCCATGTGAACAGGAGCCGATCCTTCTGTAGATATGTGCTCTATGAACTTACTTGCGTACTGCTTGTACGGACCGTGGTAATCGGCTCCGTCTTGGTACATCTTTAGAGCCTCCTCTAGGCCAGCGTGAGCCTTTGTACCGAACTCTGATGACGTGATCTTAGTTCCATCTTCGTCTGTCCTGTACCCCCATAGACGCTCTTTAAGTTTAGCGGGTGAATCATCAGGGTAAAACTTAGTGAACTCAATCAGCTTGTTCTCTCTCCAGATGTTCATGTCGAACCCCGACAAACCTTTGGGCATTATAGAGAGAATGCCAGTAACAGAGGGAGATACGCCCCCGTGCTTCTTGGCCTTAGCTATACTGTCCACAGAATTAACCAAGGAAACCTCGCCTGTGCTGCTTTTTTTGTAGAAGTGCATTACGGGGACAGTGTTATATTAGGCTCCTCTACCATCTTGAAGATCTCTTCTTTGTATTTGTCAAGCAGAGCTAACTTCAGCATCTGGATGTAATCCTTGTCGGATAATCCTTCTGATCGGAAACCGTATATTTCCTCTCCATCAATATGAGCCTTCTGACGATGATACGTGCTTCCATCTAGATGGAGTGTATCGTCATCAATCCGCTTGTACTCTCTGTGGTAAACTCCACCTATGAGAGCAGCAACGGACTCAAGTCCATTGTGGTCAGAAGAAAGGTAGAATTTACACCACTGGACAATCTCTCCCCAATCAATCGCTGGACTCGTTTGACTCTGCATTTTTAGAGTTAGTTTTGATTTGGTTTACGATTTGATCTTTAATATCGTCAATATCCGCACCTGTAAGGTTCTCCCAAGAGCGATTAACATTCTTTCTGGCAAGATCGTGACCGAAGTTCACGAGAGCATTAAGAGTCATTCCTTGAAGGAGATCGAGGACTGAATGATTATTGAACACGTTATTGATCATGTAATCCTTAACTTGCTCGTCTGATATATCTTCTTTTTTTATTTCGTTAGACATGATTTAGTAAAAATATATTGATTAGAAAAAGATCAAGAAAAAACTACAGATCGTAGTCCTTTTTTTGTATTTTAGTTTCAAGTAGAGCTAAGGCTCTCCAAGCAACTGCTGCGTAGTCCTCTTCTAGGAGGTGACGCAGAAGGCAATCATGGTGATCATCGCTTTTATTCGGCTCCCAGTGCAGAGGTTCGAGTGGGTCGCAGTGTTTTTCGTTCCCAACGTAGGACTGTCTTGCCACTGCTGCTATTGCGTTAGGGAATGGGGACAGTACCCCAGAATAGATCGGCCATTTTTTACGCTCAGAGCTGTCCTTAGGCAGGACGCACACCTTATGCTGTGGATTAGATCTAAAAATCATAACGCCATAGGGTAAACGCTAACCTCGTCTAGATCGCTTTTGCCTCCGTTCTCAACAAAACCACAAGCTATTGCTGGCTTAGGACCGTGTTTTCCGTAGGCCATTGCGTAGCTTTCGTGGTCGATACCGCAACCGGACTGCATACCGAATACCCGAAAAGAATCGCCAACCGCCCATTGCACGTAGCACTCTGTGTGGTAGTGCCCCTGAACATTGCTAACCATGTCTGCCTTTGCTCTTTGTATGCCCTTCTTGGACTCCCCGTGACAGTACTTAACACCATCTATCTTGATGCTTTGATGGAACTTCCAATTAGGTGTACCTAGAACTTCTGGGCAACTACGAATCCAACGCTTACTTACCCCTGCACTAAAGGCTTTACGGGACACGATGCGGTCATGGTTCCCTATTACTACATCAGCCCTTGGAAATGCCCTGTACCAACGTGCAACCTTTTTGATAGATAGGTCTAGCTCATCTCCAGCAGACATTCCATCTGGGTCCTGCTCATGAAACGAACTGTAATGCGAGTCAATGATGTCCCCGATGAACAGAACACGGTTGCAGTTCTTTTTCTTGTAAAGCCTTTTGCAGAACGAAAAATATTTGTCTAAGCAAAAAGGTTCATGTAGGTCTCCGATAACTAATAGTTTACTCATAGCAATTTTGAGGCTAAAAATTCTGTACACATTGCCCCGAACTCTTCGTCCTTGCAGTCTGCGTACTCTTGGGTGCTGTGAACAGCGTGATAAATTTCGTGAGCTATAAGGGGCTTGTCGTTGCTCTCAGTGTAAACCAATATCCAAGGAGAAATTGTCCAACAACACCCCCTGCACTCTCCTAGCTCTATATCCTCGATAACTCCAGACTCTTGAATCCATTTTTTGAAGGACTCAAAAGATCCACCTACCTGAACTAGGTAAGTTGTTGGCAAAAAATCAGATGATATATCAAATCTCTTCATAAAAAAAAAGGGGGCCTAAGGGAAACATGAAAAACCCTAGACCCCCTCGATGGTGTATCCAAACGTATAGTATAATGAGTACTAGAAAGCCTCTTCTTCCGAAGAGGAAATTGTTTCAGATTCAGGTGAATCCTGAAACTCCGTGAATGCTGACCACAGATCCCTAGCTAAATCCAGTGACTCATTGGGAGTACCGCCTCGTTCAGCAGCGATCTTGAAGATCATTGCTAATGATATGGCTTGATCCCTCTTAGTATGTGCTGCTGTTGCTGGTGTAGATCGTGGAGGTTGAGCGACACCTTCAGGCTTCCCAAAGGAAACCTTCTTGTTCCCCTTTTTTGTTTCGCCCTTCACTGTCATTTCGACAATAGATCCGGGCCCCCACCAAGGGGACTCGCTGGTACCGTTAGCAAAAACTTGTTCCCCTCCTTCGAGGGTTACTGCGAACGGGTACATTGTCCCGTACTTGGATTCCCAAGGATCGCCGAATCTTTCTACGCTTTTAATTGTGTCCATAAGTACTAAAAGTCATCAAAATCAGCCTCTGTCAAGTCCCAATCTGACATTTCTTCATTTTTTTCTAGTTTTTCTAGATTCTGTATATCGGTGTGAAACATTCGGCGACTTTTCTGGAACCAAAGATCCCGGTAAACGAGTATTCCGGAGTTCCGCTGCTTAGACACGTAGAACTTCCCATCGGGTCCTTCTGCCTGCTCTCCTGCTTCTAGCTTCTTCTCCTTCTCCTTGTTCCTCCAGATGAGTGCAATGCTGTGAGATGCAGCAACTATTCCCTGCCCTCCCAGTATATGCTCGTTCTCCGGTACACCAGCCGTGGTCGCCTTCTTGGCATCACAGTGTGCAATTAAAACCACCGTGACGCGGTTATCGAGAGCGAACTTAGCTGCTTGCTTCGCTATACGCTCCTGCCCATTCCAATCGTCCTTGGCGGTGAGGTGCATCAGTGCATCTATCACAAAGATGTCGCATCCATATCTGCGATTAGCGTACAAAAAGTCATCCTTAAGGCTTTCCCAAGTGTTATCTGTACCCTCCTCGGATTCCACAAACCAGAGTTTATCTGCGAGAATCTGCACCTCGTCCTCGATCTTGTCAGGATTTGGGCATTTACCGTTTTGCATCCACAGCATCTGCATCAGCATCGAAGAACTAGGTATCTCAAACGACGCAACACATCCCCTGCGATCATTAGCCACCATCTCGTGAAGTACCATCTGGTACATCAACTGAGACTTGCCATGTCCTGCGTAACCACCTAGTGTAACCAGCTCACCCTCACGCAGTCGGAACGGTAGCTCAGGCCACATGAAAGGATTGTGGGCCTTTTCGGACTCGTATCTCTGTACCTCGTCGGCAACATCTGAGCCTAGGCTCGCAGCTGTGCGTATTGTAGGAGGATCATTGGATTCCGCAGCTTGTACTAGACTGGGAGCATCGGTAGGACGTTTCCGCAACAAATCGTTAGCGTCATTGATGTCTTCTGGGTACTGCACAGTCCTGCACCGTTGCAGACCAAGGCGTTTAGCTATCGCTTTTGAGGCCTTCTGACCAGCCTCATCGTTGTCCATTGCTATGTACACGTTCTCGAAACGAGACAAAGCCTCGTAGTCGTTATCAATCCAACCCAAGTTGGATACACCGCTCGGTACAGACAGACACGGCATCCCTACATCCATCTGGTCCCATGACATAGCATCTATCTCACCTTCGGTGATCAGGATACTCCTGTCGTTGTCGGTAACGTTCTTCCACCCCCAGAGTGTATGCCACGCTTTTGTACTCCATATGTCCTTCTTGCCGTCCTGCCTCAGCACACCAGTGCTTTTTAGCATAACGTAATTTCCTTCAGCGTCGTAAAACCTAGCTGCCCAAAAATCTTCATTCACTCCGCTGTACCGCTTGTGACTTCGGATTTCGTACTTCTTTAGGACTGCCTCAGACAGACCTCGGTCATGGGAAAGGTATTTCATTGCCTCAGTTCCGCGCATGGGTCCTAGTGCAGAACTGCTGTCTCTAGAAACTACAGGACGCTCGGCAGATATGACGGGCTTCACATCATGCAAACCGCAAATCCGCCTCGCCTCGGTGAATGCCTCCTTCCAATTGCTGTGCTTCCTAGCAATCAAAGATAGTATAGGTATGCACTCGCCTGTAGCTGAATCCTTTGCTAGATATATTCCTCCCTTGGCTCGGAACACTCCACAGGAGGAGCCCTTGTTTCCGTCAAGATCGCCCATCTCGAAGTTGCTCCCACGCTTTTTAGCATCCGGGAAATACCGCTGCATAACAGCGTCGATCTGCCCTGAAAGGGCGAGGTTGAGTTCTTGTGGTGTACTCATATTATTTTATAAAGGGTTTCTTTTATCAATTCGTCGGCCACATCGTCTAAATGCTCATCTGTTAGGACATCAGCGACATCCCACATACAGACCTTTAGAAGAGTTGG
>WLWF01000707.1_pt1 | contig 31258 bp, 31 predicted proteins | sample 6718331 | NCBI WGS metagenome assembly WLWF01 (sample SAMN12718692, study PRJNA515312) | sponge metagenome | isolation source: marine sponge | host: Mycale hentscheli | place: New Zealand: South Island, Marlborough, Capsize Point | collected 2003-05-01 | reverse complement strand
AATGAGCGTGAAAGAAATAGAAACGCTCTAAACTTCAACTGAAACTGTAACTGTGAAAGAAAATGAAAATGCCTAACGAACTTGAACCAACAAACCCATTCGGCGGCGCCGTTGATCTGGTCGATGCGGACGCACTCGGCAAAGCACTGGAAGAAACACAGGACGAAGGCGGTCGCCTCGGTGACGTATCCTTTATGTCCTTCTCCGGCAAGCGCGGTATCTACTCTATCGGGATTGAGAAGCGAACCCCTAATGAGGGGGAAAAGTGGCTGATCAATATTGCCGGTTTCGAACTTGGCTGGATGTGCTGGAAGGGCGGGCAACCGCAAGCGAAGCGCATGGCAAACGTCACCGCTCCGCGTATCCCAGAGCCTGACATGACAGAGTTCGGCCCGTTCGATCAGAACAAAGGCGAAGGATGGTCGCGCGCTCGCGCTGTGTCTTGCCGCTCGTTCGAGAATGGTGAACAGGTTTACTTCTCCAACAACTCCAAGAGCGGCGTTGCTGGTATGAGTGACTTGCAGAAGGCGGTAACTGGCCGACTGAAATCCGGTCAACCTGCTTGGCCCGTCGTCACATTCGGTATCGAAGAATTTGAAAGCCAAGGCTTCAAGAACTTCAAGCCGGTATTTGAGGTTGTTCAATGGCTGGACATGGACGACGTGAAGAAACTGTCGGAAGAAGGGACTGATCCTCAAGCGGTCCTAGATGAAGCAGGAAGTGGGCAGGACGAGGGACCTGCGCCTGAGCCGCAACCGCGACGCCGCCTGTAACTACCGGCAGTCTGGGCGCGCGGAACGGGGGGTAGCCGAGCCGCGCGCCTTCCTCTTTATCCCCTCATTAGGGGTTCTTATTCGAAAGGGCTAATCATGGGGCAACCCAAATTGAGAACAAAGGATGGGAACTACGAGCGATTAGAAAGCATGATGCAAAGCTATCGCTACGTTATGGACCCTACAGAATTTCAGGAAATCTTAGACGAGATTGGTAGCGATGCAGCAGCACTGGACTTCGAAACTACTGGACTTGATCCTAACTACTCCCACGTTAGGCTTTCGTGCATCTACCATCCTGACGTGGGCATTTGCCTTATTGATCATCATAGCGTGGGCAGCTTTAAGTCGTGGGTAGCGCGCATGTCCAAGGCAATGTGGGTTGTCTACAACGCCAAGTTTGAATTGCGGTGGTTTGAGAACGCGACAGCCGATCCCACCGCAACGTTCGACATGATTGATGTAGACTTCCTAGCAAAAGCAAGACGCGGCGGATCGCATTCATCGTTGAAGGTGATGGCTAAGCGCGACCTGTGGATCGAAATGGACAAGGAAGAACAGTTGTCCGACTGGTCTGCAATGAAGCTGACGCGCAGCCAATTGGATTACGCCGCCCGCGATGCTGGCATTACATGGATGCTGTTTGATCTGTGGATGTCACGCACGACGCAGGCACACCGGCACGGCGCATACATCTTTCAGGATGCAGTCTCCGCCACTGTTGAGTGTGAGCAAACCGGATTGGTGCTAGACACTGATCTGCACATGAAGAACATTGATAAGTGGAACATGAAAGCCGCTCTCATGCTCAAGGTGGTGCGGAAGTACATGCCCCCTCATGAGGTGAACAATGTTAATTCGAACAAGCAGGTCTCTGACTGGCTCAAAAGACACCTTGGTGACGGTACGAAAAATATTTGGCCTTCGACTGCAAAAACTGGACAGCTCACACTTAACAGAAAACAAGTCGCTCCCATTGCAGCGAAGTCGCCGTATCCTTTCTCACGATTTCTCAATGCGTTCCTACGGTATCGTTTTTACCAGAAGTACCTCAGTACATATGGGGAAACCCTTGTTACGAAACAGTATCTCGAAGATTGTATCACATACCGTCTCAATATCTCTCAAGCAGCCACGGGGCGTTATTCAAGTTCTTCGATTAACATCCAAAACATTCCACGTGCCCCTTGGGTTCGGCGCGCTTTTCTACCTCCTAACGGCTATGAGTATCTGGTTGTTGCTGACTATAGCGGTGTGGAAGTTCGGGTTCTGGCTGAACTATCTGGTGACGAAAGGTTAAAGCATGACGCAATATACGGTGACGTTCACTCTGCATCCGCATCGGCAATTTACGGTATTAACGAAGCCGAGTTTCTGGACGTTATCACCTCAGAAGGGGATCGACATGCTAACATCCGTCCCGTCTACAAAGAGTTTCGAAGCAAGGCTAAGGGTTTCACTTTTCAGAACGTCTACGGCGCTGCCGCTGCTGCTCTCAGCATCGTCCTTAAATGTACCGTGGCGGAAGCTGAGGAAGCCCTACGTGCATGGGCTGCTAGGTATCCGCAAGCATATAACTACCGGCACATCATGTTCGATCACCTCATGCGGGATGGTTACTTACCCGTATGTGATGGACGTACCATATTTGTGCCAAAAGCGGACAGGACCGTGCCCGTGGCCGCTAACTACGGCATCCAAGGCGCTGCGGCGAGCGTTATGTATCGTGCCATGTTCCATACGAAGTTCCTGCGAGACGAGTTATCTACCAAGCGAGACATTGTATTGGCAGCTACGGTACATGACGAGATACTGCTCGGCGTCAGAACCCTTGCGTTGGTTGAGCCAGCTAAAAGTATCCTCGTTCGAGGCATGGAGCGGGGATGGCTTGACATATTCCCAGGCACCACAGTTGATAACTTGGTTGAAGCAAAGCACGGCAAAACATGGGGTGATGCTAAATGAAACCTGAACTTCTTATATCTATCGCGTTCGGCTTGATTGTGTATATCGCAATCATGGTAACGTTCATACACTTTGGAGTATAATGAATGCTGAACACAGAACAAATAAAGGAGATTGTCCATGCGGTTGCAAATGTTCCAGAAGAACCAATTGACTTCGGAAGACTTGATGAAGTTAACGTCCGCAGCGCTACATATGCCGGTGTTGTTAAGGCCAAGGAACGGCCCCGTCTCGGTAGAGGTGGTCGCACCTACACACCGACTGCTACACGGAAATGCGAGGCGGCAATTAGGAAATGGGCCAAAGGCGAAGGCTTCACGCCGGTTACGTATCCAGTATCTATCGAACTTATCGTTAGAGAACCGTGCAACTGCGCTGAGAAGATTGAACACTCGCTCTTGGGATTGACCTACAATCAGAAAGGAGACGTGGACAACTTCTCGAAAACTATACTTGATGCACTTAACGGGGTCGCGTTTGCGGACGATAAGCAGATCACCTCATTAGGGGTTAAGCGTGTATACTCCGCTGCTCCCGGTTTCAGTATCGTGGTCAGGCGCAGCGGATTAAACAGGTCAGAGTACGACAACTTCTGTAAGCTGATGCGGAGAGCGTCTAAGGAATTGGCATGACGACACAGAAAGAATTAATCGACAAGGCAGTTGAATGGGCGGAGAATGGCATCCCCGTCTTTCCCTGCAACATCAATAAAGCCCCGCTAACTGACAACGGGTTTTATGACGCGGTGTCCGACCCTAATAAGGTTCGGGCGCTTTTTGAGTTCTATGGTGACGCCGCTGTTATGATCGGTGGCCGCATGGGTGATGGCATCTTTGCGGTTGACGCTGATCTATACAAAGGCGCACACGTAGAATCGTGGCTCAAGGAAAAGCGCGATGAAGGAGCGCTAGTCGAGACACGCACACACAAGACGAAAAGCGGCGGATTGCATCTGCTGTATGAAGGCGAAGCTGGTTGCTCTGCACCCGTTCCCGGTGTGGAGATTAAAGGCGATGGCGGATATATCATCCTGCCGGGAACGCCGGGGTATGAGGTGATCCGCGAAGGAGTAGCCGAAGCACCTATGCCGCTCTATGATGTGATCAAGCAAGCGACTGCGGCCATGAAAGGCTCTACCAAATCGCAGCTTGAAGCGAACATCTTATCTGGTAATGATTTTCACGGATCGCTGACGCAACTATCCGCAAAGCTGGCATTTGCTGGCGCTGACCAAATCCAAATTCAGACGCGGCTGCTGGAGTTACTTGAGGCCAGCACCGCCAAATCGCCGGGGCATTCTCGTCACTCGCGCTGGCTGTCAGTCATGCAGGATAAAGGCGGCGAACTCTCACGCATTGCCGCTTCCGCTTACCGTAAATACAACGACGAAGCTGCGATGGAAGATGCGCGCGAAGGCTTGTCGTTGGGTGATAACGAGGCACTAGCGGCGGCGTTGTTCACCTCATTAGGGGATTTCGAACCTGACACACCGCCGCCGCCCAAGGAGTATGCCGATGATGAATGGCCTTTCGAGCATGGGTATTTCGCACACGAAGATCACGACCTTGCTACTCAGCGATTTACACTCTACCCGATATTCGCCGAGAACGAGAGCGTCGTATTGTTTGCTGAACCAAAGACGGGTAAAACTGCAATTGCTCTTACAACCGCCCTCCACATCGCTTGTGGGTTTGATCTTGGTGCCTTTAAAGTATCAGAGGCAGGACCGTCACTCTATTATGCGCTCGAAGGCACTAGAGCAATCAGGCTTCGTGTTGCGGCGTGGAAGAAAAGGAAGCGCGAGGAAGGTATCGACGTGCCTGACAAGATACCGCTGTTCGTCGTCGAGGGCCATGCAAATTTCCTCAAGGAAGAAATGAGAAAAGATGAAGCTAATAAGATTATTGCTGCCAACAAATATTGCATTAAGAATGGCAACGGTCCTCTTAAGGTGGTCTATCTTGATACTCTCACAAAAGCGATGTCAGGAGGCGATCAGAACTCAGTCGAGGACACATCGCATCTATTTGCGCTTATCGGAGAACTACGAGCAGGGGGTGTCACCGCCACGGTCGTCTTTGTGCATCATAAGGCTCGTGCAGGTCATGCGCGAGGTTCATCAAATATTGAGGCAGAGCCAGATGTACTACTAGACGTAAGCAAGAAAGGAGGAACCGCCGTGTTGCGTATTGCGAGAGCAAGAAGCATCGAAGACGGTGCCCGATTTCACTTCGGTCTGGTGGGCGTTGATCTTGGCGAAACTGAGCAAGGACATCCGTTGGCAGGTGTCTACGCTGAACCGCTAGAGGAACACGTTGAACAAGGAACCGATGACTACGCGGAAGCTAAGCAACTTGGCGAGCGCCGCAAGGTTGTCGTTGAACACGGTACGGGCGGCGTCGAACGTATCGTAGCTACATGGCACACGCTTGGTCTAATTGAGGGCGCTAAGGTAAGAGGCGCAGACACCGCACCGACACCGAAAGCGGAGCATGTGCAGGCGGCGCTAAAAGAAATAGCCCCCGAAGCGGCGGGGGCTATCTATGGTGATCACCTCATTAGGTGTTCGCGTGATGACCAAGGCAACATAGTAGCCTTTGAAGTGATGGGAGTGGCTCACTGAGAGCCATTCTCCTCTGCTTCCACATCATCCAGATAATTCTGAATATCAATTGGCTGCGTCATAGCAGCACGAACGCCTATCGTGGTCGGTATCTTAGTCGCCGCTCTCACTGACTTCTCAATGAAGTTGGCGAGTTCTTGACCACGAAGCGTTGACAACTCCATCATCTTATCGACCCGCGCTTGTTCGCTAGGCTTCTTAGCGAACCGGCGCATAGCTGCCAAGATCAGATTGTTTTGATCTTGCTCGCCAGCGATGTTTGCAAACCCGCCTTTCTTGGCCCACTTGTTTGCAGCGCCGATGAACTCGTTGGCTTCATCAGTAGACATCTTGAACGGGAGCATTTCCCGCAGCTTGTCACTAATGTCAATCCGGCCCTTAGCTTCTGTGGCCAGCTTGACAAACTCGTCGGCGTTATCTTTCCCAAGCACCTTAACAAAGTCCTCGTAGCCGCCCTCTTTGGTGGCATACGCCTTGTCTGTATCAGAGCCGAGTTGCAGCTTCAACTGATAGTCGCCGCCCCGCTCACCAAGCTTCTCTTGCAGGTCGCGCTTGTAACCAGCGGTGAACGAAGTCCATTCATCTGGCGACATTGCTTCCTTAATCTCGTCAAGGTTTTTGTTGTAGAACTGCGCGAACTTCTTCGGATCGTTGGAACTGATGCCGCGACCGCTGTGGTACTTCTGACCCAGATCAAACGCTTCCTGCACACGCATGGATGCGGAGAATGATTTCTTGGTCTTGCCGTAAGCACCGTCTACGATACCGTCAATCTCGTCGTCAAGAAGTTTCATGAACTCCATGTAGTTCGACGCTTCGGTTTTCGTGATCGTGTCGCCGCGGTTCATAACCCCCGGTTCCAACTGATCAGCCAAGCGGCGACGTGCGCGCACAAGTTCCGCTACGCTGATGTCTGAGAACAGATCATCAACGTTGTCGCCCGTGCTGGCAATCCGTGCAATGCCGAGCGCATCGCTTTCCTGCGTTTCGCGGAATAGGTCTTTGAATTTGTTCCACGATCCGATTGCGTCGGCTTCGCGCACGTTAGTAACGCCGCGGTTATCAAGGAACTTGTCCCTAATCCGCGTAGCCATATCACGCGCATCGACGCGCTCCGCACCAAGCGGAACCGAACCATCTGGACGTGTCTTGGTTTCCAGCAACGAGGTGTTGATTTCTTTCGTCTCGTCAATCGGATACCGCTTGAGAACGTCGTCATACTGCTGCGACCAATCCCCTAATGAGGTGGAAATCTGATCGCGGTACTGAGCGTTTGTACGCGCAAACATCTGTTTCATTTCATCATGGAACATGGTGTAGCGCTGCATAGCAGCTTGGCCAGCGACAGTATTGCTCTGCTCAATCGGAACGTCTTTAAACGCATGTTTAGCCAGAGCGTTATAATACCGACGCATCGCTTCTGATTGTGGAGCGCCGCGAACGGTATCCAGATCAAGCAAGCCTTTGCCTTCGTCAATATGCTTCGACAGTTCCCACAGTCCCGGCAGCGACAAGCCTTCGTTTCCGACTTCTACATCGGTCATGATCTTGTCAGACAACGCCAGCGCTGGGTATGCCTCGACGCCGCCCGTGGCTGTGTTCCACAGTTTGCGCATACCGGGGATAACAATGTCGCCAGCCGCTTTCTGAACGCCCATACCGACAGCGGTGTCTACGCCAGTTTGCAGCATAGCTTGATCCAAGTCCATGCCTTGTATCAGATAGTTGTCAAGGAATGTGGCCGTTGCAGCGGAAGCGCCTGTTGCGCCAAGGCGAGCCATATGCTGACCACGGGTAGGCGCAATCTTCGTCAGTTGTTTGCCAATGACTTTATCGGCGGCGGCGGTTGCACCGGGGCCGAGTAGACCTAGGCCGGTGGCAATACCACCAGTCACAGGATCGAGTTCGTCGGACGCCTCTTGCAGAATTTCCGCATTCTGGTCATAGCCTTCACGCCAACCTTCTGCGGCTGTTTGCTCTGGGTCCATAGCGCCCTGCATCGCGCCGCGCAATCCGCCCAATGGCCGCGCAAGTCCGAGCGTGGCAATATCACCGTACTTCATTCCAAAGTTCATGAAGTGATCGCCTAGGATTTTATACGGGCCTATAGGCTCGCCTTCCTTATCGACAGGAATGCCTTGAGCGTTCATGCGGCCGCCTCTGCTCTCCAGTTCCCAGCCGCCAATCTTGAGCGGCATTTGGTAGATGGGTGAACCATCTTCGCCGTAGCCTGTAATGTCCTCTGGGCCACCGGGAAACTGATAATCGCTTTTGTTATCGACTGGCTGCGTCATGTCCTTCGGCCCCTCGACTTCGCGTCGAAGATCAGGAACCTTATTCAGTGAACCGCTGCGCAATTTCTTCTGACGCTCGCGCGACACCGCTGTACCAGTGTCGTTTTCGCCAAACGTGATATGGTCTTTCGTGGCCATTGGATCACCTCATTAGGGGTTAACGGCAATGCCAGCTTTCGTGCCAGCCTTGTCGAAGTAGACGTAGTATTCTTCGCCGTTGATCGTCTGAATGGGCAGAGCGCTTTTGTAGCGTTCAGCGATATTGGGAGACAGTTGCGGCAGAGTAAATTCGTCTGCCATAATTTCACCATTCGCAACGCGCTCGCGGTACTTCATCGCTGCCTCAGTAGTTACATTCTCGTTCATGTAATACTGGTGGGTTGCTTGGTTCTGCGAAGAACGGAGAATATTCTGCACATCATCCTTACCAGTCACAATATCGTTGCGGACGGTTTCCCAATTCGAGTAGCCATCTGTGCGGTCAACGGTGTTGTGATAGTAGTCACTGTCGCCGCGGTCGATAAGAGCGGCGGCTTCCAGACGTGCGCCAAGTTCAACAACCGATTGGTTTGTCATCTGGGTGTTGAGGACTTCCCGCGCAATCATCTCACGTTCGCTGTCAGAGATAGTACCCTGTCCTGACCAACTACGCGCAACCGCAGACATCATCTGTTGCTGAGCCATAGTCAAATCTGTATACTGCTCTGGATTGATGCCGACCATTGCATAGAACTGAGACGCTTTTTCGGTGCCCATTACTGCGCCGATAACCTGACCAATGCCCATACCAGCCGTGCTGGTCAGAGCCTCGATTTCTTTGCCTTGATCAATGGCGTCCCAAGTTGCATCGGTGGCCAATTCAATGGCGTACAGGCGATCAGACGCCGCTGACGACTTGGTAGACAGTTCAGCCCCGTAGGCCATGCCTCCCTTGACATTCTGCTTGACCTGCTCATCTGACAGCCCCTCTTGCCCACCAGCTTGCAGACGTGCCGCTTGTCGAATAGCATCCGCTTCTGATCCGTAGGCGTCTGGGTCAAGTTCGTACAGTTCACGACCGAGACGGGCGGCGCTGGGTGATTTGTCGTCGGGGTTCAGTTCCGAGTACATATCCACGATACGATCTTGCTGCTCATTTGGCAGGTCTTTAATCGCATCGTAACGAGCGCCAGCGTCAGGAGCGTTAGCGTACTTCTTGAACGCCTCCTGAGCCTCTGGTGTGTTAAAGGCGCCGGATGAAGCATTAGTGATGTACTCCACGACCGCTTTTTGCGCGTCTTTATCGCCAGTCTGCGCGAGGCCGATCGTTCCATTCTCAACCAGCGCCGGATACATGTCACCAATCTGTGAATAGTCTCTGCCACTTCCAAGCCCGTTCTTCTCAATGTCGAACGCCAAGCGACCAGCAGCAAGATTGGCATTCTGTTGAGACACGCCAAGTTGACCGCGCTGGATTGCCGCAGTCTCAGCACGCATCTGCCTGTCGAAAAGCTGTTGCTCTTGATCGTTGGCACTGTCAATCGCCGCCTGCCGACGCTGTGCAATCCCGTTGAAATAGGGTTGCAGGTTTACCGGTTGGCCGTGGCTCATCTGGCTTAGACCGACGCCAATTCCGCCAATAGTATCGCGGAATTGGCGCTCTGGATCATCGGAGTTCGGGAACAGAAACCCCCCGATGCTCTCCATAATGCCTTGACGTCCCGGCATTTCTTCGCGCGCAGCGTCGATCGTAGAGTTGACACTGCCCAGAATAGCCTCTTGGCTCAGCGGCCCTTCGGCGGCCGCTTGAGTAACCCCCTCATTAGGGGATACAGCAGCCTGCACTTCGGCCATCAACTCGGGCGGAATGTTAGGCATTTCCGGCAGGTTCGGTCCTTGGAACTCTTGTTCTTCGAGCGAGAACACGGAAGGTGGGCGGATGTCGCCGCCACCACCGCGCATGTTGGTGCGCTCTGACAAGCCTTTTACTCCCGGCACTTGCTCTAGCGCCGTGGTTAGCAACTGGCGAGAAGTATTAGCGCCATCCAGCATGTCCATCTTGAAACCTTCAAGAGACGGACGGTCAGGCGTGTTCTGCACACGTGGGCCTCCTACGCCATGCTTTGCGTGATAGTCAGACAGGCTCGTGCCTAACTCGTCTTGCGGGTTGTATTGTCCACCAGTGTCCACGTACTTACGAAGCCCCTCTCGACCCCCCAAATGCGCAATTGCAATGGCGGCGTTCTCGTTGAACGGCATGTCATTGATAGACGTGCCGTATGCTTTGTCAAGCCCAGCGTTGGCAATGAAGTTCTGCGTATTGGCGATATCACGATCAAGGGCCATGCGCTGGATGTTCTCACGATCAGGACCGGTAAGGTAGTCAGCCATTGTGAAGTCTTTGCCTAGACCGACCTCTGCCAAGCGCGCTTTGCCCAATTGACCGAGGCCGAAGAACTCGCGCCCATCCTTGATCTTAATACGAGCATCGGGGTTGCCGCTGCTCTCAGATGAGATAAGGCTGTCTGCGATGCTAAATCCTGCCATTAACCCATTCCTCCAATGGCTTGAGCGCCGAGGGACAGATAATCGAACAGTCCCGGCGTAGATGAGGTTTGACCAGACATAGCGCCGCGACGTGGATCGCCGCCCAGAATGGCGTTCATAACGTCAATGATCTGGTATGGGCTGTTGACGCCTTGGTTCCACATGTCGGCACCGCCGCCTAAAATCCGGTTCATCATGTCCTGCTGAACCTGACCCCATCCCGCTTGCTGGTTCTGTATCGTGTTGCCGACGCCAAACAACTGCTGGCCTAGCTGCCCCTGCATACCAGACAAGCCAAGCTGTCCTTGCAGGTCTTGACCATATGCGCCAATGCCAGCGGTGTATGCGTCAGACGCAGCGCGGTTCGCATATTCGTTGGCGTTGCGGTCGAACTGCGCGTACACGTCGCTCTCCAACAAGCCATGACGACTGCCACCAAACGCTCCTGCGTTAGTTGCCGCATCGCCCACAGCGCCTAGCGACCGTGTGCGCTCGTCGCGCATCCGTCCCAAAGTGTCGTTGACGACATTCTCATAGTACGGGTTTATATAGTCGTTGATGTTGCCGAGCAATCCGCCTTGGAAACGGTCCAAGCCGCCGCTGGCTTTGCCAAACAAATCTGCGGATTGGTCGTAGGCCGTACCCCCTTGTGAGGTGGTCGCCGCAGGGTTCGCACCACCGGGAGCAACAACGGATGTCGCTGCTGCGCCACCGCCGGGCATTCCGCCTTGTGCCATAATAGAAGGGTTAAGATACCGCATTACTTCTTCCCTCCGCTGGTAGAGGCTGGTTCCTGATAGTCAACCTGCTTTGACGCCGCTTGGCGAAACTGCTCAAGCTGCTGCATAAGCTTTTCGTAGCCCGGCTGCTGCTTCATCTGTTGGAACGGCGACCAGCCCATGATACCTGTAGCGGCGTCTTTGATCTTGCCCCCAATGTTCATACCTTCTCTGGCACCGCCAGTGAAGCCGAACGCAGATGCCGCGTTGTCTGCCATAGACGCCGCCGCTTTCTAACCCTCTGAGAAGTCGGCAATCGTCGCGCCTTGGTACGGGTTCCATCCAAAGCTGGCAAGCAGCTTCACCAAGTTACTCTGCTGGATAGATTCATCCCTGAGCATTGGGTCGATATTCTGGACCGATTCCTGTGTTGATGTTTTAGCCATTCTGTACTTCCTTATACATCACTGTTAGGGGTGCAGTCCAGCCAACCGGCTTTAAGACTCGCTTCCATCCTTCACGGCCACACATGCTAATGTGCTTGCAGCCGAACTTCCTTGCCTCGGCCTCGAGTTGCGGGATACCGTCGTTAATAATCCCGTCCATATCTCCCGCAGCGATAAAGACGTGGTAATCTTTGTGGTTAGGGAATGTGTGTACCTCAGTGATCATCACCCAATGAGGGGATGGGACAATGTGGTATTTCCCTCCCATAACCCCGTGGATGATGTCATTGAATGAATGGCTGTCGTTGGCGCAGGAGAGTGCTTTCTCAATCTGTGGTTTGAAAAAGCGGAGACAGTCAAGCAACAATTGCATTGCGTCGAGTGTCTCCGTTCCAGTTAGCGGAACGGGCGAGGGTTGCGCCATTCCATACACAGATAGAAGATCGCTTGCTAAGGTCTCCTCCTTGAGTTCTGCTGGATGATCGTCTCCAGTACACGACACTCCATTCATTGGGTGTTCCATAGTTGTAGCCTTTTCTTAGGAGGGAGCCTTTTCTACTTATACCGCATAACGCGCGCGATGTCAAGAGCAAAGTTCCCCTCATGAGGTGTTATCTTATGCGTTCCACGGACAGGATAGTCCCCCGTCCGAGGTTAAACGCGGTCAAAGTTCCTGACGCCTTCTGAACATCAATCGCCATCTGTATTGTGTCAGTAGCCACCAAATCGACTTCGACAGTAGATGTGGCCGATCCTCTGGCAAGCACTGCTGCGGCTGGGCTGTTGAGGATGAAGTAATCAGCGGACGCTCTGCTATACACAGCGCCGTTGAGATACCACGTAACCTCACCAGCTATCGGCACACTGTCAGCGTTAGCGCTGACGATAGCGGCTTGAACATGGATGCGGTATGTTCCATCCTCGTTGACTGTCAGGACACCGCCAGCAAACGACCCGAACGCTGGACCATAGACTGTGTTTCTGTCCAAAGCAATAAGGTTGAACCCTGCGGCAAGGACTGCTGATGAACCAAGCGTAGACCAGTCAATACGATGCACACGAGCGGTGCTAACCTGCGGCGTCGAGCCTTCTACGACAAGCGTGACATCTTGGAAGTTGCCTATGCCATCATAGCGGTTGAGTTGCAGAGCGCCGCGTTGAATGTACCGCCAGCCAAAATCCCAGAACCCGTTCTGATTTGCATAGGACGAAAAGATGCTATCGCCATCAACGTTACCGCTGCGCTGCCGCACTTCGAACGCGGCGTTACCGTTATCAGCCTGCGTCTGCACACGCTCACCAAAGAACGTGGCACTGTCGGTCATGTTCATGAAGTTCTGGAAAGTACCGTCAACAGACGAAAACTTAGACAGCTCTATAGAGCTATCGCCAGCGGCTCCATTGTCATAGAACCCCAGAGAGCCTACAAAATCGTCCAAGCCTTCTTCAAAGAACTTGAACAGTCGTGTGTCTGGACGCGTAAACGCAAGTTCCATGTCCTCAAAGACGCGCAGTTCACCGCTCTCACGCGCAGTGAATACGGGCGTGTCACCAGAGTTGTCTGACAGGTACGCGCGCAGCGTCAACTCGTTGTTGGTGGCGTTGCGGTTGAACGTGTATCTGTTATCAGAACCAGAACTACGCCATGCTATGCCTGACGTGTTGTCCCGGTCCATGAAGACACCGTTCTCACACAGGATCGACACGCCACGCACTGTGCCTGACGAACTCATGCTAGGCCATGTGCCGGATGGGTTGCGGATAGTGAACGATCCGGTACTCATTAGGCACATAACTGTGGCGGCTGTACCATCGTCTGTCAGTCGCTCGAAGCGGATGTTGGCGTTTTCCTGACGAATACGAGCGCGGCGACCATTTGGGCTAGACCCGTCCTGATCCGTAAGGATCAAGGAATGGTCGTCCATGTCAAGATCGCCTTCCATCGTGTCGCCATCTTTAAGAACGAACTCTAGCGACAACTCAGGTATTGGGTCGAAGAACTCTAGGGCGTCCTCCGCTACGTTGACACGCACGAACTCCAGCCCAGCCCCGGTGTACGAGGCAGGAGTGTCGGTCAGAGAGATGAAGTTGGACGGACCTGCACCGGCTCCGCCAGCGCCGCCTACTGTTGACGGTAGCTTGTCAGCGTCATCTGCTTCACCTACAGAAATCCAGCTGTAAAATATGTTGCCTACCAGTGAACCCGCTGTGTTAAGGGAGTACACATCAAACGATAAGTGCCTGTTTGCAACAGGAGGCGAGGCAGTGCGTCGAACTATATTGTTGTCTACTTCGGAAAACGCCGTTGCGGCAACAGTTGGAGTAGTCCCTAATTTGTAGGCTTTAGGAAACGTCACCGTGTCTGCACCAGAGCCATTGGTCTGCTCTAGCGAACCCCATTGAATGATCAGGTCGCCCCAAACCTGATAGCCTTTGGATACGTCAATAATATTAGGATCGTTGATAACAACCTCGCCACCGAACGCTACCCACACACCATTAAGTGAGAACACGGGCAACTGACGGACGCTATCGAACATCATGAGGCCATCGTCGATAGCGCGATACACCTCATTAGGGGTTTGGTGGGAGAGGCCAACCACGCGAGGCGCGACGAATTCTTCTGAACGCGCCTCGTTGCTCAGGAACTCGACAAGCTGTCGTGCCCAAGTTAACCAATCACCGCCAAGCGGATACGGTGGTAGACCTCTTTCACTCATCTTGTGCCAGTCCCCATTGGTGCTACATCAAAGCGGTTCTTACCGCCGACTTTCCAGTTCGGAACGTCTTGACCATCAACCCTCATAGAAAGGCTGCGTCCCAACGCTCTTGTTGGAATAGGGTTGTTGAATTGGTATGGCCCATAGACATATCTGTCATCTGTAGGCATATTCTGACCATACAGCGTGAAGTTGACATCGCCGCGCGTCTCTACATCTGGGTAGATGTAGCGCACTGCCATGTTCTGCTCACCCTGCCCCATTTCAAGCGGCCCTGTTTCGCACCATGCCTCATTTACAACAAGGTCGTCGCGGTCATGCTCAAAGATGACTTGATCGTCGCCTCTGATCATATACGGGTTGACATAGACTTCACCGTTCAACCCGCCTGTGCGATCCAGTGCGCCTTTTGACCAGTGGTTTTCCACATAGTCATAGGACACGTACATATCGACTTCGCCAGTGCTAGAGCCGATAGACTGGAAGAACCACCAGATTTCAGTATATTGCGGAATACCGATCACAAACGCCTTGGCGATGTTAGAGAAGTCAATGTTCTCAGCGATGAAGTCCATCACCTCACATTGAACCTGCTTCAACGTGCCATCATATAGCCAGAACGTCCGACGCCCCGGCCACATAGCTAAGCGATCAGACGCATAAATAACTGAACTATTCCAAGGGCCGCAGTCGTTGCCAACACGAGTAAACCCGTAAACCAGAGGAGCGCCCAACCAACGGGCGATATGTGCGTCGGTTTCAGATAGGATGAGCACTTGATCAAGAACTTTGTCAATGGACAGTAACCTCCCGGTCCCTTGCAGGAAATAATCTCCTGCATAGTTTTGTTGCGTAGGTGTCCATCCAGTAATATTTTCTCTGTCTGACCACCGCACTAGCCGTTGATCTACAGATGAGCCAATCGTCATAATGATCCGCTGGTCTGTAACCACGAAATTATTTACGTCAGTAGGCGCATTGGGGATAATGGTAGCGGGAGTACCGACACCGATATCCACATCCCACTGGTACAAGCTGCCCCTAAAGATAGGGGACGAGGGACCGCAGATGACATTCTCTCCGTATGTGTCGAACGACCAACGATAAATGCCGGGAGTGTCTACGGGGTTGATAGGACGAGCAGCGCCATATGGAAAGCGGTTGTATAACCACGTACCATAGCCAGTGCTGATAGTAGGCGCAGCAGGAGTGCCGACAAACCCAGCGGGGGTAATGTCAACGATGCTGTCATCTGCCGCCCACAGCTTTAGTTCGTCGTTGCCTCCGAATATACGGTAACGAGAGCCGCCGTTGTCAATCCATGAAAACCCATCACGAAAGATAGTCTGATCAGGATCGTTTGTGAGCGGGTCTAGGTCTGTATCGTCAAACTTGCGCGCTCTGATCCAACCGCCAATTGCGCGCATAGCCCCGTTGTGCCAGCGCACACGGTTGCCATCGTGCCAACGATCTTTCGCGTCGTAGTAGGTGCCGTTCCGCATCATTCCCGGCGGTAGGGCGATAGTTACGATGCTCATGTGAGGCGCCTCCAGATGTAAGCAGCTTTAGTCGGCTGCACGTTATTGTGTGGGCTACCAGAACCAGCAGTTGACGAATTGAATTGACCAATGTCGATCGTGTGAGTGTGGTCGCCAACTCCGTTTGTGCTTCTTGTACCGCGACTAGGGGCACTTGCCGTGCCTCCAGCGCCGCCATCGTTGCCGCCTACCGCGCCAATCACGTTCCCGTGGTTGTGGTTGCCTGCCGTGGTTGTTTGTGTTGCAGGTGGGTTGACGCTGTGCGTGTGCGACGGGTTTTGGCCCGAGGTAAGCGCAACAGTTTCGTTACCGCGGCGAGTATACGCATTCCACTGAACACTGCCGTTGCTTCCCACACCGACAATGATGCGGCCATTCTCCCATCTTTCCCAAGTTCCGTACCCAAGGATGGTTGACGGATCACCTAATGAGGTGGTTATGAAAAGCTGCCCCGGCTTGATGCGGAACTGGATAATCTCGTCTGGGATAGTCGCGATTGTAGACTGCAAGGCGTCGACCCTGTCCTGCATGTCTTGCAGTAGGATGTCGGTCTTTGACCAGTTACCGTTGAGGCCGGGAGAGGGATCGACTGCTGGATCGCCAACCAGATAATCAGCGCCCCATACGTCATCATCCCCACCATCTGTAGGGAGTTGGAACCCATATACAGGTGTATTAGTACCCATTACGCAGTTCTCCTCCAAAGATAAACGCCGGTTCCCGGCTGTTCGTTGACGTGCGCTTGGTTAGAGCCATTACTGTTTGACGTAAACGGCGCAATGTCGATTGTGTGCGAGTGTGAACCAGCGTTGACAGTACCCACGTTTCCAGACTTGGCACCAGAACTGCCGCCTCTGATAGTAGCCCCACTATCGTTGACACTTTCATAAGAGTGAGTGTGGTTACCTATGCCGGATGTCCCCGTGTTTGGTGGATCGACTGTGTGCGAGTGCGCTGGCATCTGACTAGTTGTCACAACGTGTGTGTGCGCACCACGCTCTTGATCGGCTGTCCATGTCGATTGACCGTTGCTGCCTACGCCTACGAGAGCGCGACCTAAGCCCCATGCTACCCATGTACCATAGCCTAGCGTGGCCGCTGGATTAGTATCAGAGACAGACGCGTACAAGCCATTGACCTGAATTTGCAGAGCGGCGACTTGATCAGGGATCGTTGCTGCCTCTGCTTCCAGATCGTCTAGGCGCTGTTGCTGCGCTATAAACAGCGCTTCTGTCTTTTCCCAATTGCCAGACAGTCCCGGTGATGGGTCCGTTTCAGGATCATCAGCAGGATCATAGGCATCGCCCCATACGTCATCATCATTACCGACTGTCGGCTTCTGGAACGCGAAGTTTGTGGTAGTTACTCCCATCAGGCTGTCCTTCTCCAGATATATGCCGCCTTAGATGGCATGATGTTGTTGTGCGCTGCACCAGAGCCAGCACTACCAGACGTGAACGCCGGGATGTTCAGCGTGTGAGAGTGTGCGCCAGCGCCGCCCGTACTTCGGGTAGTTGGTACGCCGCGTGTTCCACTTTCTTGGTCGCCTGTTACGGTTCCAAGGATGCCGGTGTATAAGTGGGAGTGCCCACCCGCCGCTGATGATCCAGTGTTGGGCGGATTGATACCGTGGCTGTGGAAGCCCATTTGGCTCCATGTCAGCGTGTGCGTTTCAGAACCGCGCTCCTGTCCGTTGGAGTACGATCCCTCCCCATTGAACCCTTCCGAAGCAAGAGCGCGGCCAGTCCCCCATGCCACCCATGTGCCGTAGCCCAGAGCGGTATTGGGGTCTGTTCCGTCGAGCGTAACGTACAGCGCACCGACAGGTATGCGCGCAGCGTCGATCTGATTTGGCAAGTCATCTAGGACTGCTTCGATCGCGTCAATGGCATCCTTCTGCGCTTGCAGCACTTGGTCTATCTTCTCCCAATTACCATTGAGGCCGGGGGACGGGTCAGTGAGAGGATTTCCTGACGAATAGTCGTCACCCCACGTAGTATCATCGGCTCCGAACGTGGGCTTCTGAAACTCATAATTGGTAGTTAGATCACCCATCGGATCACCTCATTAGGGGTTAGGTTATGTAGATCATCGTGTAGCCGGGCAGCATGTTGGAACTGTCTGGAGAACTGGAACCGTCGATGTCCTCAGACGCCATAGCGATGGGTTCAGGCGTAGGAGAGATTTGCTCTATGCCTGTTGCACCGCCGTTGGTCCATGTCTCTGGATCAGTGGTGGTTGTCCCAACAATCCAGATAATACCGTTCCAAACCAGAACATAGTAAACGCCTAGGATTTCCCTTGACCATACGGCGAATGTTGTGTCCGTAGTGTTAAAGGTTGCTCCCGGACCATCAACCGTGCCTTTGATGGTTGCTTGAAGATATGCACCGTCATAGGAGGCTTCTTCTGCACCAGAGAGCAAGCCGGTAGTGCCGCCACCGCCGCCCGCACCAGACGTGGCTGCTTTGGTGTCACTGTCTGGTCCCGGATTGCCCAAGGCGTTGATCGCGCGCACCTGAAAATCATACGGCACACCAGCGGCAGGCATGGGTATCGTTTCTGTGCCAGTAAGGATAGTCAGCGGAACCCAGAGGCCAAGGTTGTTGACTTCAAACTGAACCTGAGTAATCGGCACACCGTTGTCGGCTGGCAGTTGATTGATTGTCATATCAATCTCATTTGCACCAGAGCCAGTTGCTACGCTCCAGTCGCCAACGTCAAATGCGTCAGGGAATATGGACGGAACTGGTGGAGTAAACACACCCAGATTTTCGTCAATGAGCGTCTTGCAGACTTGCTGTTTGAACGGTTCAATGTGGTTCGCCTTGGCAAACCATGTGTTGCGCAGCACTCGCGGCTGCGTGAGGTCAGGCACTTCCGCTGCAACGATAATTGTCAGCGGAACCGTGAGGCCGACAGCGCTTTGCAGGTCGCTGCTGATTGCGGTGTCTGCGCCAGTCTCATATGAGCCTAGGCTTTCGTTCCAGATAGCTTCAATTGTCCAGAACCCAACCTGTGCTGAGATTAGGTCTCTATTACGGCTCTTGACCCCACCTTGCAGACGCAGGGTGAGGCCAAGAGGATTTACGGGATCGAAGAGGCTACGTACACGAAACTCATCGACGGGGACATCGAGAAGGGGGCGACCGGGAACAGTGGTAATGTTACCATAACTGCCCCGCAGGAACCCTATTGATCCGTCGCCGCCTAGGCCGATGGTCAATTCGTAATTGTTTGCCATTGTGCTTCCCTCAATCGTAGCTTTCGCAAGCTTTGTCAGTTACCCTAATGAGGTGTTCCGAGTGGATCACAACAACGGGCTTTGGCTTATATTCAAGAAGCACGTCGGTCAATGCGTCCCGTGGATATGCAGAGGCGTCGCAGTATGCCTCTAATTCACCGCCCGCGCAGGTACTCAATAGCATCGTCAGCGGTATCAGCAGGAGTTTCTTCATCCAGTGTCTCCCTCAGTTCTTTGTAGCTGCGGTCCTCAGCGGCATTTGCCCACGGCCATTCGAAGCGCGCTACGTTCCATGTTACTAGCACGGCCACTATAACGATGACAGCGACCGTGCCGGTGTTGAGCAAGCGTCCTAGTCTAACCACGGACGTTTAACGAGGAGGTACACCACCCCGCCTCCCAAGAGGAGAATGCCCAAAATCTGCGCGAAAGGAGTGAGCGCACCGAATGCATCAGCGGTATTGCTCAAGGCGCCTCCTGACAACGCAGTCGCGGTCCCTCGGATTACCGGGTCCTCGGTCCACTTTTCAGGCAATTGCTTGCTCTCGTGTGCCAATTCAGCGTCCATGTCCTCGGTCGCTGGATCGAACTGGTTGAACCACTTCGTTCCCCATGTACGAGCGCCGCCCGTGTCGAAGTGGATAAAGTTGTTGCGGCGATAGTAGCCAAAGCCTCCGAAGCCTGCCGCGTGGCCCATGTAGTCGAGCCGTGCTGGATTGTGGCCGATGATCGAAATGTCGAACGCGCGCGCTTTCATGTGCAACGACGACTTTGCACCGCCGACAGCGGTGTTATGTTCTTTCGAACGATACGCAGAGTTCAGCATGAGTGGTGAGCCGATCATCGTGCGCATAGCTTGGAGTTTGTCCATAGCATCAGCATTAACCATAAGTTTGCCTGTTCCCCGGCAGGCCAACTCACGGGGCGAGAAGTTCTCCCAACGCCAGTATTCCATGGGAAACTGCGACCAGTGCGCGTATTCCACATCGAAAACTTCGCGGGCACTTGGGTTGGTTTTAATGTTCATCTACTATCTCCGCACATTCCCCTCATGAGGTGATGAGGTGGATGTTAATATGAGTAGCCAATCGTCCTCATACGCATGGCTGTCGGATCGCCGTAAACCCTTGTTGGGACGGTCATGTTGAGCGGACCACCTGCATACCGCTTGTTGAATTTATCATCGTCAATGACCGACATAACGCACTCGCCGGAGAGTTGCGTCCATAGGCCCACGCGTTCATCTTCGCGGAGAAAAGGAGCCGTGTGCTTGAGGATAGTATAGACGTAACAATCAAGATAATCGTCCGCCATCCACGATGTATCAGTTGTCTTGTAGTCCGGCAGTTTGGTACGGTACGTGATGTCATAAGCGCCGGGGTTATCTGCCGTATACTCTTGCGGCAGCAGTATCTGGCGTCCTTGCAGGTGGAACGCCCGATAGTTGGGACTGCCTTGAAAACTTGCTTTCAGGTTATTGAACTGGTTCTTCGTCATATTGAAGCAACCTTGCCCTTGCAAGGACACGTCCGTTAGGTGAAAGAAGTCTGCTGGCAAGTCGATTGCGTCGCCGACGTGAGACACAGAGAATAGTGCCTCACGTCTGGTTATGTCGAGTTTGCGGTTCAGTTCGGCATCTGCCATAACAATCAGGCTGTCAAGGTTATTGACCAAGGCTTGATCGTTTTCTTTCCACAAGAACGTGGCCAGATAATCCTTGAACTCCTGATATGTCATACTAGCTTCCTTACTCTGTCCGCGCGGAACTTAGCGAAGTCCCCTGACATTAGTTTCTTTCTCGAATACTCTTTCCACTCTTTCGAGTAGAGAGGGTGTCCACATTCCTTGGCCCAATTGCGAGCAGTTATTTCATCAATCGAACCAAGATAGAGACGTCCGTCGTCTCTGCGGTAGGGCGAATGAAGCTGACTATCAGACATCATCTTAACGCCCTCGACTATCGGTTCCGCGTCCATCGTCTTGGTGATGGTCACGTTACCGTCACGGTCAGCTGTTATTCTTTCCCGTTGTTTGAGCAGCGAGTGCCGCAAGTGTGCTTCCCACAGCCGGTTCTCCGCTCCCGTCAGCTTGACCCCCAGCGCTCGCTTGTGGAACAGTTGTTGCAGGTGTGTCATCTTCAAATTCCTCCAGTGGAACCTCAATGGTTCCTTTGGCCTTGTGGAACTTGGCTTGCGGGAACGTCAGTTCAATCGTGTCACCGCCAACTTTCCGGACACCATCGTTGTCAAAAATAATACGGTGTTTACAGACAACGAATGTCTTGGTCGGCTCGTCGGGCTTTGCGGCGGGTGGTCTGGGCATGTCAGCCTCCAGTTTTTGGTTGAAAAGTGGGTGATCCGCGGTGGAACGGATCACCCTATGAGGGGGTCTAGTCCTCGGTTACGAAGGGGTGTTGTCGGTATCTGGGATGATACCGTGTGCCGCTTCGTTATCGACCTGCAAGCCGTACTCAGTCCAGATCAGTTCGCGGATCGAGTGACCGGTTTCCGCCAGTGGTTTGGACTGCACGTTATCAAGGTACGCAATACGGTAGTATTCCGGGTCCATGATGTATACGGCATAGTTGTCGTCGTCCGTCAACGCATTCAAGGTGGGCTGAAAGCGGTTTGGAACGACGGTCAAATCACCGAAATCGCTGTCGTAGAAGTCGATTGCGGCAACCAAGCGGCTGTCGATCGCATCCTTGTAGCGGGTCGAGTTTCCGGTGAAAGTGGAGCTGAGACGACGTTTGTTGCCGCCGTTCAGCATGATGACCGTTGGTTCTGCACCCGCGTTCCAGCACTGTTCGATAACCAGATTGAGGCTATCCTCAGAGAAAACGCGCGTGTCAGTGGCGTCACCCCAACCTGCGTTGGGATAGCCCTCTGTACCAGCGGACAGGGTTGGTGCGGTTGCACCTATAGTCGCATCCGCATTGGTGCGGAGGAACGCAGGGAACCCAGCAGTCGAACGAGGATCGTCCGTTGCACCGGGATCACCTGGGATGTTGGACAGCAGCATGACTTCCATGTCACGCTTAAGTTCCTTCATCTTCAAGGTTTTCTGCATCGACATACGTTGCACGTTCTGCGCGGCCGCGTCAACGGCTTGCGAGGTGTGCGACACTTCGACAACCTTGTCGGAAATCTGGGAGAAGTTCCAGATGCGCTCTGCCAAGGTTGCTGCGTCGTTGGCCACGTCTGAATCGCCTTCAATGACGCGGTTTGTTGGGTCGGGCGCTTGCAGATCGACAATCGGCCAATCGAATTGTTTATTGGTAATGGAACGAGTGCCAGCCATTTGAATAAACGGGCATTCTTCCGGCGAAATCATCGAGAACGCTTCCTGCAAATCCTCGCGGATCACAGAGTTGTCATACGTTTCTACTGTACCTGGAGTGATGGCCATGATGATATCCCCTTATGAGGTGTTGGGGGACCTATTTACCGGTCTTTTTTGCAGCCAAAAATGCCGCGACGTCTTTAGCGGAACCAGACTTTGCAGCCTTCTGTTTCGCTTTATCGACAGTCTTCGCTTGGGTGCTTAAGCGAGTTTTCGCAGTTGTACCCCTAGAACGGAGCGTGCGGGTGCGGCGGACCTTTTTGTTAGCGGCCTCCTTTGACAGATCAATTGTTTCACTTGACTGGCCTTTTACAAGTTTCCTGTATTGCTGAGCATCGTAGGCCATACGATAAACACGATGATCAATTGCGTCATTTACCTCTTCTGGCGAATAGCCATAGAAGGCTGCGGCATCCAGAATATCTTGGCTGGCTTGGCCGCGTGATTGTTCCGACTGCATAGCCGGAATTTTTGACACGAGGACCGACATTTCGGACTGCTTGCGCACTTCACGCTGCTGGTTCTCATGTTCTGTGTATTCCTTCACCGCGCCGGTGAGGAGTTCGTTGGTTTGAGCGATGCGCTGCTGATCCGCTTGGTACGCATCAAGATGCTGAATGTAGCGGTCGGCGTTTGTTGTCTTTAGCGCTTCGTCGGGCTTGCGCACCATTGGTTGAGCAACGATGTCCAAGACGTGCTTCATCATGGCGTTGATCACGCCACGGGCTTGAGCCATTTCGTTCTCAGCAGAGGTTCGCATGTTCAGCGCTTCGTTGGTAGCAGTTTCTTGCTGTTGAAGCTGCTCTACTGTGAACTGGTCGGCGTTGTGGATGTTCTTGAGGTCGCCAAACGACATCTCGGTTCCATCACCGAGGTCGATCATATCATCGTCGTCTAGTTCAAAGAACTCCCCGGCGTCCGAAGCGTCTGCGTCGGCCACTCCATCGCCTTCTTCATTTCCGGCGTCATCGGCTTCTTCGCCTGCTCCTCCAGCGTCGTCGGCGTCTCCTTCGCCGCCGCCGCTCTGATCATCATCGCCCCCAACTCCATCGCTATCGTCCAGCGCGTCTCCGCCCTCAAGATCTTCTGCATGTTCTTCGTCGGTGCGGCGATTGCTCCGAGGCTTGTACTTTGGTGCAGCCTCGCCTTTGTCATTGTCATCTTCATCTGCGATCACCTCATTGGGGGATGCGGGTTCTTCCAGCCCACGCATCTTCATGGTATTCGACGCCATCATCGCTGCAATATCTTGCAACGACTTACCCTTGCTCAACGCTTGGGCGGCAGCGGGGATTTCAACGTCACTAGTCGGCTTGTTCATTGATCCGGTGTCCTGCTACATGTTCGATCCATTCGCCAAAGGCGAGGAGGTTTTTCAGTTCGGTATGTGCTTCAAGGATCATTTTCTCCTCTACTGAGTGGAAAACGTCCTCCTGCAATTCTTGCTTCCGCTGTTCCAGTATAGCGGAAACATCTGGATTGTCAAGCAGATTTTTGGCTGCTAGAACTAGATGCTGTGGATAGCTTCTCATTGTCGGCCTGTTCCTCTGTTATCTCTTTCGAGCGTTTCGTTTGGTCGATCTTCGCCAACTCAATTACGCGGCGCTGAGCAAGATCGTCGCGCTTGTAATCATCGTCGGTTTCAATCTCGATTGCCTTAAGCCGCAGCTTTTCTTGTTCCAGTGCTGCTTCCGAAGCCAATTCCATGCCCTTTGTCTGGGCTTTGATGCCTTCCACTTGCAAGAACGCTTGCGATGGGTCCATCGGCTGGTTCTGCGCCGCCTGCTCGGCAGCAATTTGCTGCTGCTCCTGCTGCTGGCGCGCCCATTGCTTTTCAACATCTGGCGTCACTATGTTGAAATAGCGCTCAACATTGTAGACAGCGGACGCTTCGAGCATGTCCTCTAGCGTGTGGTACATCTGAGAGAAGGACGTAAATGGATTATTCGGTCCGAACTTCTCCATATATTTCTGCTGCTCAGTGTAGATGAACTGCAAGGCAGCTTGCTTTTGTTGTGGGGAGGCAGTGCCGAGGCCGACGTTCGGCACTGCCGCAGCATCAGGATCGAAATGGAGCAGGTTCACTGGAATGACCGTCCCCTTCGTTTTCATGAGCTGCATTGGGTCCATATGCCGTGTGGCGATACGGAGTGCGAGGCGGAACAAACGGATCAAGCCTGTCTCGACAATGTTGCGCACCATTAACTCTGTTTGCCCCTGAGAAGTGGCGATGGTATTCATCACAGCGTTTTTATCGGTGCTTTGCAACGCGTCGGGGTCCAGACCTTGAGCGGCCTTGGTCACACCAACCTTATTCTGGATGTCTGCATCCAGATATTGCATCAAGCCAAGGTTCTGTTGGCCTGTATTCGGTACTTGGATCATCTGTAGCGTGTCACCCGCTCGCTTACGGATAGGCGAGTTCAGCGCATGGTTCATGATGTCGTCAAAGTTCGTCTTTGTCGGATCAGCCGCAATTCTTGCTCCGTTAGCAGCGTGGGCGTTGTCAACGGTTGCGCGCAAGAGACTGGTCGAAGTGTCTTGTTCGTTGATAGTGAGGTCGGGGATACTGTGCCCGTAGACGGTATGCGGTATCGGGATTGGCACAATAAGCGCGTATGGGCTGTCATCGACTTCCTCATGGTGCAGGTACTCGTACGCGGAGCCGCCCAAGAGGAACTTATAGGTCTGCGCCCTGCCAGTGTTCCGCAGGTCAAACTGGCAGTACACCTCATGCAAGGTGAACTGGTGCGCTGACAGGTCTGTGTGCGACAGGATGTCAGTGTCATCCTTGTTGTAGCCGCGGCGTTCGAGGGACGAGGTGGTGAAGTCCGACTGCTCGGGGTCCTCTGGGTCTAGGGCAATCCAATCGTCATATTCGATGCCCATGTCGATCGCTTCCGCCACGGTGACGAGGGCTTTCTGACCATGTACGCCGCGTTCTAGGGCCATTTCGATAGAATTGACGTTCCGTGAGATAAAGAACTCATAGTTCGGAATGCTCTCAATCTTCAAACACCCATTGAGGTGATTGCGATAACCGGCTGCATCGTACAAACCGGGAGCATCTTCGCATTCTTCGAATTCATCCATCTCAAATGTCTCGTCAGAGACAAGTTGATTGATCATTTCAATAGGGATTTTGGTATATGTGCAGTATTTCGGGCGGGGGTCCTCCTCCCACCATGCTTTCATAGGGCCGATTTTCAGCTTCAAGGCTTCCAACACCGCTTGGTACAACTCAATGTAGCCGCCCATGCGGTAGAATAGCTGGCAGATGAACTCGCCTTGCTGGTCAACCCACGCCGCGTGACGCACATCCGTAGGAATATACTGTACGGGCATACGCGCCTGCATGAGAATTCGCATGATCGAAGGCATCAGGTTCCGAATGGCATCTCTGGTCTCGGTCTTTACGACCTTTGCGCGACCTTCGAACTCTTCCAAGTCAACTTCGCCATTATAGTACCGTTCTGCCTTCGACCAATGGTCCTCCAACTCCGATGAAAGAAAGTTGACCGCATCTTCGCAGTGTACCCGCAGGTCACGAACAGCGTCATCTAGCGAAATGCCAAAGTCCGCGTATTTTTGACCGCGGTTCTTCTGTGTTGTAGGAGACTTGGCCATCTTTCACCTCATGAGGGGTTGGTTTCAGCGCTTGGCGTTAGCCATAGTGCCATCTTGCGCGCGGCGCACTTGCATACGCTGCGTAGGCTGTCCACCGGGCTTCGGTGTACGAGGATTTTGGCCCTTCATCTTGGGAGGACGGCCAAATTCCTTCTTTTGCTTGTAGCCCCCATTGCAGGAGCCGCCTGTAGGACGTGGCATATCACATTCCCTTTGTATAGCGGCCCTTCTTCATCTTTGGACCTTTGTTGATCTTTGCGGAGCCGCTTTTCGGCTTCGGAGGACGCTTGGTGGCCGCTTTCTTCGCCGCCATCACGGACTGTTTTCCCTTACCTGTGCGCATTAGGGCTTCATCCTTCCCATATTGGTGGACTTCCCAGCCGCTGGCTTCTGGTGACGTAAGCCCGGTTGGGTTCCTGATTTGCCTCCACAGGCCATCTTGTGACCGTTACAGCGACCCTTGCGCGAATGCGCATACGATTTCGCACCCATATTGGGCGCGTTACCAGAACCGTCGTTTTTCTGAGGCGTTTTGAAGATACCTGTCGGTTTCTTCGGTTTCGGCGGCCAAATAGACCGCATTCCGCGAATTGGCATTTCTCATCAATCCCCTAGTTGGGTGATTGCGCTTCATGTCGGAATATTTAAAGCGCAGTCAGGTGTTTATTGGAGGTGGTTGATGGTTTCCACTTATAACATAGTTATAAGTGGATGTCAAGTATTATTTTTCAGCCAAGATGCGGCACACGGTACTTTGACATGTCTACGTTGCCCCAGCTATCGGAGTAGTTTCCAATACGCACCTCGTTGCCCTCAGAAAACGTCAATGCCAGTGCGTCAGCCATGTTCGGAGACGCAACTCCGCGCTTCTTCATTTCCATCTTGCTCTCAAGCTGGACTTTCCCCAGCGAAGTAAACTTTTGGTTGATGCTGACCAACTCGTCAACCAGCTTACCGGTATACTCGTTCCGCTCAATACGGCATTCCTTCGCTTCGAACCACTCGCGCATGTTATACCAAATCTCCGCCCGCATATTTACGAAGCGATCCCCTAATGAGGGGCTTTCGGACACGTTCACATGGACTACTGGCAGACCCATTTCCAGCAACCGGTCGGCCACACCCGCGCCCAAGCCGATACTGTCGACGTAGATCGTTTCGGGACGCATTCGGTACGGGACGTTGTTATATCGGTTCGAAATCCAACCGACGGTCTGCATCAAATCGACGTATTTCAATTCGCGGTATTCGGTAATCGCGTTAGCGCTGCGTTCTACGAAACCCGTCGCGTCTCCGCCCCTGCCGGGATCGACGCCCCACACCACGGCACCGCGTACTTCACTAATTTCACGCTCTACAGCGCTTTCCACAAACGTGCGAGGTATAACAGCATCAGCCCCAGATTCAGGAAACTCGCCAAGTACGCGCACACGATACTCGCGTGAATCGACTCCATAAGTTCGTGCTTGGGACATGATGTAGTTTTCATCGACGCGCGACGAGTCCATACACGAAATTTTACGTGTCCACCACAAATCGGACAGCTCGTTTTGTGTTTTATAAAAGAAGCCAGACGGGTTCGTTGGGTTCCCAATAAGGATAGCAATCGCCCCCGGTGTTGAAAGCGCGCCTTGGCCGGTTTCGTAGATCGCTTCATCAACTCCGCTCGCTTCGTCTACCAAGATCATGACGTGGGTAGCGTGTACCCCCGCCAACGCCTCTGGTTTCTCTTTCCGCGCGGTCCTAAAGGATATGAAGTTGTTCTTATCCTCTGGATGCCGCACTACCCTTTCGCTGGTTGCGTCTAACGACGCGGACATCCAGTCGGGCATTCTGGAAATCCATTTATTAATCTCGGGGATCAGACCATCTTTCATCTGATCCGCCGAGGGGGCGGTTACGATCACTTTGACATCATCCCGGAAGGATACAAAGTGCGTTGCTAGCCACGCTATGCAACACGTTTTGCCCACGCCGTGACCTGACCGTATAGATATCTTGGTTTCGCCGTTATCGAGGGCTCGGATTACCTCGAGTTGCCAGTCTTCAACATGTTTAACACGCAAAACCTCTTTTATGAAGAACTCGCGACTAGCGATGCACTTCTGAATAATCGCTTTGGCGGCGCCTTGTTGCCTAAGCGACAGTCCACTGATATCCATAAAATCACCTCATGAGGGGGTCACCCTATCTATATAGCGTACATAGGCAGGATTGTCAAGGCTTTTCTTTAAAAGCAAATGGCTAAAAACTTTTTTGAATTTTTTGGAAAAATTTTTCGACGAGTGATAAATTCACAGTGGGGGTGCAAAACCAGAAGCGGGGGACTTCGAAGGGCCGGGGTGGGGGGTCAATGCTCACCCTCCGCTTGCATCCCCTACCCCATAGGTTGCATAACCCCTCATTAGGTGATCACTATCTAGGGTTGTGAGTATTACAACTACAGGTTGTAAAACAATTCGGATGCGTAATTCGCGGTGTTACGATTAACTAACGCTGAGTAATACAACCTGCGCGAGTATAAGATTAATTAGTTTCCGCCCATTAACACCCTCATTAGGTGATTGACCCTAATCGGCCCTAGTAAGGCGCTGCTCTGGCCCGTGCCCGTGCATACCACTGGCGTGCCCCCCGAAGGGCCGCCGTAGGTATAGGGCCAGAACGCAAGCTAGGGTGTTGATATCATTGATAAATTTACCCCGCATAACGTTTTATGCCTTCAACTAACGTTTTATGCCATGATCATAAAACGTTATAGGTATGCGTTTTGTTAACATGTTAGTGTTAAGCCATTGATACTAAAGGATAAATACGCTTAATAACGTTTTATGACAACAACATGTTATGATTTTTGGTAAACGTATCACATAACATGATAGTTGAAGATATCATGTTATGTTACTGTATTACATAACACGTTATACATGAGAACATAGAGAGAACAGACAGGGAACAGACCGTGAATCAACACCCCTCATGAGGTGTTATGCCCTAGAATTGTTCCGCCCCTGTAGCGCGCGCCTATGGCCTCTGAGGCCCTATTGCCTGTAAGCCATTGAATTCATTGAATATTCTTCTGTGCATCTATAAACAGTACGCCGCGATGACTTGAGGTTGTGTGCATAAATACACTATGGGCGGAGATTGTTTAATAAAATCAACCGCTTACAACTTTCTCAAAAAATAACATGTTAGACCCCTTGAACCGTAAACCCCCGTACATATATCGTTTGCAAGCGGCCAGATGGTCGCCCCGCTCTTTTGTCATCCGGTCCCGTCGCGAGACGCCGCCCCCGCCAACTAGGTAAGTGTTGGATCAGGGATAGCTACACCCTTGCCGTGGCTCTGATAATCAACGCGCAAGGGGTCCAAGTTGGATGCATCCACCACATAGCCAAGCGATATGCGGCGTGGTCAGATACCCCGGAACACAATTAGCGAAACCCGTCCAAAGGGTCTAGCAAGATCACCGGGAACAATTCAATGAGTGACGGGAAACAGGGGCGCACCCCCGTTACGGTTTCCCCCCGTCGTTTATAAAGCATGAAACAAGGCTTGTCGGGATAAGGTTAGAAATACAATCCTAATTGAATATGAGTTCTGCGAAATAGAACAAACCTGCAATTGATAGCGCATTGCATGGGTATTCGATTTGATCAAACCTAGCGGTATTGATTAGTTGGGATGACAACCTTGTAAATGCAAAGTTTACAGAATTGAAAAGATAGCAAACGGCTTATCCCCTAATGAGGTGATAGGCCGTTTCGCCTTGTTATGCGCAGCAATGTTGCTGCGCATTACTTAGCGAAAGGGCTAATGAAATGACTAACGATGTAAAAGCAATTGAGAATAAACTGGTGGCGGCGTTTGGTAGTGGTCGCGTTGCAACCCGTCATTTGGCAGAGTTGATGCAAGCGGCATATGATCAGGATAGCGGCAACAATGTTGCGTCGGCTTTGGGACGTATGCACAAGCAAGGCGATAGCAACGCCGTTGGTGTTATCACCAAGGTATTCAAAGCTGTGTTTCCCGATGGTAAATGTGGCGTGAACAAAAAGACTGGTCAAGCAAGTGTGTCGCTTGGCAAGGTGGCTGATCGTACTGGCAACAATCAGGCTTTGATTGGTCTGCATGATGCGGCGTTTCGTAACCTGAACTGTCGCGGTAAAGCGTTTAACGAAGCGGTATTTGGCAAGAAAGAGAAAGCCGATCCGCGCGATACGTTCAAGCGCGCCGTGATGCAGGCAAAGAAAGCTGGCATCACTGACCAAGATATGATCAAGGTTATCGCGGCGGCATTCCATGCGTAAGCCGCATAAGATACCAACGCGGTATTTGTTGGCGGCGACGTTGCTGGGCGGCGTCGCTGCTGTGTTGTGGTCGTATATAATCGTGATGGTTGTATGCGCCACGTTCTCTAATCTATGTGGAGTGTAAAACGATGGAAATAATTGGTGAATTTTTCGCTACGTTCAACGGTGACATACTGTTTCTGTGGGCGGTGGCGGCGCTGTTGTTCGCCGTGCTGTGTTTCATGGCGACAACGCGCATGTTCTGGTTTGCGCTCATGCTTGTGTGGTGCGGCATGGTATTGTTGGCAATCACATTCTGGTCATTCAGGATGATCGTGGGGGCATTCTAATGCTGTGGAAAATCTTCGAAATACTGATGTCGATGTGTGCGCTTGTTATAGCGCTGTCGTTTACGATCATCTTGAGCATGTATGCTTATGGCGTGATCCAAATGTACTTGCTGCTGTGGTGGTAGAGAAGGGATGTGGCTTAAAGATCACCCAATCCCCTCATTGGGTGATCTTTGCGATGCAATCCCGCATCTAAGGAAAGGGCTGATAAATGAGTGCTGTATTTGACGAAACCGATTTCGGTCGTCACCTGCGCGAAAGCACAGATGCGATCGAACAGCTAACGAACGACATTCTGTTCTATGAACCAGAAACGGGCGGAGGCGGTTCCGATATGCCGATCCGCGACCAACGCGCATTGGCTCGCGCTATCCGCAAATTGCAGGACGCGGAAAGTGAGTTGCGGGACTTGATTGAAGTCGCACAAATAGGAGGATTGTGTAGGTAAACGACACTCTATATATTTTGGGCGCGGGCGCGCGTACACGTATGAGGCGCCGCTTGTGCCGAAAATAACTGTTGACACCGATGGTGCAATAGTGTACTTTGGACTGGTCAGGTCATTTCATTAACACCTAATGAGGGGATCGAGGCCGAACTGACACATGAAAGGGTTTATCATGTCAGCTATTGAATACAAAGAAGGCTTTTTGCTGCTGAGCGAAGTCCGCGAAGTTGAATGCACTGTAGTCGAGGGCAATGCTCCGAACACCGTGTTCTCTATCGTGTTTGGCGAACTCGTTACACTGGACAAAGAAAAGAAGCCAAAGAAACCAGTGGCGCGCTGGGCATGTTCTCG
>WLWF01000706.1_pt1 | contig 31278 bp, 41 predicted proteins | sample 6718331 | NCBI WGS metagenome assembly WLWF01 (sample SAMN12718692, study PRJNA515312) | sponge metagenome | isolation source: marine sponge | host: Mycale hentscheli | place: New Zealand: South Island, Marlborough, Capsize Point | collected 2003-05-01 | reverse complement strand
AGAAATAGGCTGTAAATTATATATAAAATACAAATAATCCAAATGAATTGTACAATACTAAAATAAATAGAATCCAATATCATAATAAATTAACTACCATATTATCTTTATCTTGCTTTCATAAAGAAAAAAAGGACTTTATATATACAGTTGCCTTTGGTTTGATTTTTTATTTGTTTTTGTGTTTTTTGCTTTTTATATTAGACTATCATATTATGACCCTGATAGTATATGGGTAAGTGCCTAGCACCTAAGCTAGTTTGGCGTTGAGCTCCTCAATCTCTGCCTCCAGCTCCTCAATCTCAGCGCTATCTGCCCAGCTATCAGTGCTGTATGATGCGAGTTCAGCTTTTTTCTCCTTAATCTGGTCGATGATGAGCTGGCGTTCCGGGGAGATGCGCCGACGCTTTGGCTTCCATGCGTTAGCACTTGGCTTAAGGAGATCCTGTGCCTCCTCGAGTAGAATCACTTCCTCCTCATCGTCATCACTGATAGAACTGGCTGGCTGCTCCTTGTCGAATACCTTAGTATCACACGGTGGCTTCATAAGGTTTTCACTGTCATCCTTAAATGTGACACGCCTTGTCTCAGCCTTGGCTACAGTTGGCAGAGCTGGGTAGTCTTCCTCCTCTCCACTACTGCAGTCACTGTCACTTGACTCTTCGACTACAGTGGCTTGCTGCTCCTGCTGCTGTGCAATGCGGAACATCTCGACCATACGAGCTTCAGCTGCTTGCTTTCTCTCCTTGGTCTTGCGAGCCTTTTCCTTGCGGTTCCACTCAGTGCGCTTGCGGTTCTTCTCCGCTAGCTTGTCACAGCGCTTGATATGGCAACCCTCCTCTTTGCAATAGGCGCATGGGCGACTTTGCTTCTGCTCTTGAGGACGCTGAACCTTGACAGCAACACTACGTTTGTTGCTCACAGAAGTCCATCTTTCCGGTTTGGCTTGCGAGAGGCTAATCGTGAGCTTCTTGCCCCAACTACCTTGTGCTACCGTAGCAGTAGAAGGGCGAGGACCGTTGAATCTCTCTCCGCGGCGACTCTTGGTGATGGTATCAATAGCTAGAGCGGCGAACTTGTTGTCCACCGGAACCGTGCGTTTGACACGACTTACCTGACGGTGAGGAGCCGTCTTTGGCATATAAGCCGACAGAGAGTTGGTGCTAGGGCGAGGGCGCCTAGACTTGTGAGAAGGGCCGCAGCGGATAGTAAGAGAAGCCATAGCTTTAATAGAACTGGTGTTGTTTGGTTTGTGTTTTTGAAAACTGTTTTGTGGTTGTTTGCTTGGATAGGAATAGTTGAAACCTTGTCAGAAACAAAAAAATTCAATTTTCAGATTCTTTGGAGATTATAATGCGAAATTGATTTTTTTCGTTTCTGACATCTACATAAGTATACCCTACATTATACGATTATACCTGTCCGTTATATTAATATAGCAAAACAACCCAACCAAAAAGTCAAGCAAAGTAAAGTTCTAATAAATATGGCGAATATGACCGATTTCCCTGTTCAACAACTCTTCTCTGTATGGTGTGACCGTGCAGGACTAGATACCAAACAGCATCAGCTGGAGGGTATCGAATGGACGATTAACCGTGAGCGCAACCCTACCTTGGGAAGTGCAGGCGGATTCATCTGTGATGAGATGGGTCTAGGTAAGACTATCCTTATGATTGGTGCAATGGTTCTCAATCCAAAGGCACACAATCTGGTAGTGTTGCCTAAGAGTCTTCTTGACCAGTGGTGTGAAGCTATTACTAAGTTCACAGTGTTGGATGATGAGAATGTGCTTATATATCATGGTGCATCTGGAAGAGCCGCGACAGAGGACGATATTGCAAACTACCGTGTGGTCATAACCACATATGGAATGATTGCAACACGCAAAGTCAAAGCAAACCGCCCCGCATACAGATGCCCATTGTGGTCTCAGGGTTGGGATAGGATTATCTATGACGAGTCCCATCATTTGAGAAATGCCAATACTGGTTTGTTCCGCGGAGCTTTAATGCTACAAGCCCCTATTAAGTGGATGGTTACTGGAACACCAATTAACAATAGGAAAAATGACTTCTACAACCAGTGCGTAATACAAGGTAGTGGAAGCCACTTCACTCCGCGAATGGCCGCTATCAGTCGAATCATTAACGCTATTGTATTGAAAAGGACAAAAAAGCAAGTGGGTATTAAGATGCCTAACCTTAACGAGGAGATTATTGAGGTAGAATGGCAAACCCCAGAGGAGGAAGTGTTTGTCCGCAATGTTCACAATCTTATGCGTTTCGCTCCTGTGACGGCGCAGAATGTGGATAATGTGATACAGCACCTAGGGCAGATGTATCAGTCTATATTTCCAGTGTTTATGCTGATGAGACAGGCATGTGTCAAACCTAGTCTAGCATACAATGCCCTATTGAGAAGAGGATTAGCACAGGATCTAGAGATTGTCCAAAATTTGGTTCGCCCAAACACCTCCAGCAAAATTAAGGCTGTTGTAGATAAGGTAGTAGAGAACAGCCCAACAGGTAAGTCTAAACTCATCTTCTGTCTATTTCGTGCAGAGATGGAGCATATCGCAATGGACCTTAAGGAGAAAGGGTTCAATCCGGCTATCATTAATGGTTCCACTACCAAAAAGCAGCGTAGATTTGCGCTACAGGCTGGTCTTAAGGATGAGCAGTGGCTAGAGATTGCTCCAACTTTGCCAGAAGATGTCTGTGGGCATATAAATTCCTATCTAGCACCTAATGTTCTTATCGCACAGATTCAAACCTCATGTGAAGGTCTTAATCTCCAGCATTTCGCAGAGGTCTATTTCACTACGCCTCATTGGAATCCAGCTGTAGAGAGTCAAGCTATCGCCAGATGTCACAGGATAGGACAGAAGAAGGATGTCGATGTCTACCGATTTGTTACATCATTTGATGATGCTGAAGATGAGGCGAGCATGTCATTAGACCAATATTGTATGGAGGTGCAGCGTGTGAAGAAGGCTGTCGCCAAAGAGTATGGACTGTAACTAAAAAATCAAAAAAAAATAAAAAAAAAATCAAAAAAAAAATCAAAAAAAAATCAAAAAAAAACAAAAAAGAAACCAAAGGCAACTGTATATATAAAGTCCTTTTTTTATGTGAATCCAATATTATTAAATCTAAAGTTATAATATATGTCAACTAGTTCAGGAACTGCCAATCCAGTAAACATAAACGCAATAACACTGTTCTGTGCGGGTTTTACAAAAGAACAAATTGAAAATGCTGAAAAACCCAAAGACTTACGATATTCTTATAATAAAGCTATTTTAGATATAAACCAAAGTGATTGGCGAGATTACACATCAGCATTTGCCGAAGATTTCACTAACGCCGAGATCGCCGCGACTCATTTAGGTGTCTTATTTGTAAATTTCTTTACCCCACAGGGAGAACTTTTAGTCACCACTCAACACCCCTGGGGTGCGGAAAAAATCAGCAAAATACCCGGGTTCAGGGCCAGTGACTTTGCAATTGACCCAACTTATCGGGAATTTGTGGCAAGAGACACTACGCAGCTCCCAGGCACGCCCAGCGCCCAATCAGGAGGAAAATCTCATAAAAAAAGAAGAAAATCTCGCAAAAAAAGAAGAAAATCTCGGAAAAAAAGAAGAAAATCTCGCAAAAAAAGGAGAACAAAAGGGAGAAAGAAAAGAAAGAGAAAAAAAAAATAAAAAATCAAAAAAACCCTAAAATTGATTTTTTTTGTTTCTGACATGTTTAAGGTATTCACAAACCAATAAATATAATTATTAAACCCTTAAAATGTCAAAATCTCAACAACAAATAAGTTTCATTCGTTATGGTGGTTACTACTATACTAACCTTATATGGGACAATATTTTACAGTTTCTAGGTATCGGAAAATATTATTCACCGAATTGGGTAGTGGGGGGAATCTATATTCCAAATGGCATTTTCCACCAGCATAGCTGGAAAAAATTCTATCGTTTAAGTAAAATGACAAAAACGAGTTTGTATTTTAAACCAATTATATGTGTACGAGATAATCTCACTGCCGATGGTGAAAAAATCTGTGGAATTCATAGTAATTTTCGTTTTCGCGATGGAGGTGCTAACCGGAATCCAATTGGCGAAAAAATAATTATGAAAAATCAACCACAAATTCCGGATGGATATTCACTCCATAAAATCAGAGATTATTACTATAAACGCCTCAATGATGAAACAGACAGACAGTTTGCAAATAGACAAAAATGCATTATCAGAAAAAAAAAACAGAATACAATAAAACTGAATAAATATGGTAGTAATACTATTAGCATTGGTGACATTTTAAAATTAAAATAATCAAAAAATCAAAAAAACATAAAAATTTAATAAGGCAAATTGTATATAAAAGTCCTTTTTAATTATTATTATATGAAATTTATAGCAGTACTGCCATTTCTAAAATGAATTTCAATGGTAGATTCTTTTCCAATTCCATAATCGGATAAATTTTTATCAGTTAAATGATCTAGAATTTTGGATTGATAATGTAAATAATAATGTTGAAAACTCATATTAAACATATTATTCAAAATTAAATATAATGTTCTGATAGAATCAGTGGGTTCAACATCATTTATTGCTTGAGTATTACAAGTAGTGTAAATAGATATACCACGAATAAATAGCTGCATAGTGTCTAGTATACTTTATTTTATTATCATTAAATTGTTTCAATTTTATTGTAAAGGACATAAAAGAAAGATAAAATGTTAATATATCATATAATGTCAAGTGCTAAGAGAATAACCAAAGAGTTAGAGAATTTGAATAAAGATCCTCCTGCAAACTGTAGTGCTGGTCCTGACGGAGATGATATTTTTCATTGGACGGCTACTATTATGGGACCAGTTGGAACACCTTATAATGGCGGTGTATTTTATTTGAATATTACATTTCCTAGTAATTATCCTTTTAAACCTCCAAAGGTATCATTTGTAACAAAAATATATCATCCAAATATTAATAGTAGTGGAGGTATATGTTTAGATATTTTAAAAGAAAATTGGAGTCCAGCTTTGACTATTTCCAAGGTATTGATATCTATTTGTTCTTTATTAGATGACCCAAATCCAGAAGATCCTCTTGTTCCAGATATTGCAAGACAATTTAAGGATGATTTTGAAGCTTATAAGATTACAGCAGCGGATTGGACGCAATGCTATGCTATGGGTAATTAAATATAATTTCATTTTTGATAATTATATTTAAATTTTATTATTGGTTTTACCTTTTCTAGACTTGAGGACAGACAAACAACAACCAACTGCAACTTGTTCAATTGCGTTTACATCTAGTTCTCCTTTTGTAGCAGATACAACTAAATCAATGACATCTCCTACAATACCTTCATCAATCATAGATAATAATAACTTTCTTTTTTCTTCTGTTATTGGAGCATCTTTAACAGATTTTGTTACTAATTTTTCTACAAGTTTTTTTTGTTCTTCACCTTTTAATGCGGTAGCTTCTACAATTTCCATACTAATTTGAATAACAGTAGTAATAGTTTTAGATGTGATTACAATATCTCTGGAAGCCAATTCACCATTTAATTTTCTTAAACTAGCATCAAATGCTGCTGCTATAAGCAATTTACCGACTTCTTCTTTTTTATCACTCATTTAAAAAATAAAATTAAAAAATTTTTTAAAATAATACGCAATATTTAGTTTTCTTCAACATCGTCTAGGTCATGAGGGATTTGTTGAGAACAATGTCTCATAACATCGGCTTGTGTAGGGGTGGTATAACAAGATGATTGTCTTGACAGATTTGGTTTGGGCAATCCAATTGTTGAAAGAGGTGCAGTTGGTGCACTTAGGTTTCTCGAGAATCTTTCAGGCACTCTTCCCACGCTTCCACGATAAATTGGAGTGGCTCCTCCAAATATAGCATCTCCTAAATCAACCGCATTTTGTCGAGTAAGCTGGTCGAAATTATTAACATCATATGCTCGTTGATTGCCTTGAGTGCTTAATCTTGAACCAATAAATGCAGCACCACACCGCGAATCAATACCATTATATGCAACATATAAATCCGTTGCTAGTTTTTGCATAAATGCATCATCTTCAAGATTTTTCGTTTTCATGAATTCTTTGATATTTTTTTCTAGTGTAATAAGTTCCGTTTTAAGCTTTTGTTTTAAATCATAATCTTCAGTATATCTTGCCCTCCATAATCCATCTAAAACCTGTTGTCGAAACATTTGTTTTTCTACTACAATATCGCGGTCTGTTTGTTTAGTTTCACCATTGGTGCAATTGTAGCAACTGAAAGTATCTGTTTTTGAATGAATAACATCGTTTCCTGTTTCAGTATAAACAATATTAACACTGACAATATCTACTGAATCCCAAGAAGATCTTAGAATGAGAGACTGTTTATGTTCGCTAGCAAAACTATTAAACTTTACAGAATTTGTCCAACTATTTTTTGTGAAATCATATACTTCTGCACCTGTAACTGTGACAGTAATATCTTTTACAGCCGCATACAGTAGCGCATGAATAATTTCTCCATATACCATTCCAGCATTTTCAACACTGTCCACAAAATGATAAGCTCCATTTGATAGTTCCGCCATTTTTTGTAGTAGTATTGCATTATGGTCGGTACCATATCCAATATAAACCTGAGCTCCCCCTGGATTTGATTCTAGAATACCTTCAGCACTTGTTTTCCCATTATTAGGTTGTCCGTCGGTCATAAGAATATGCGCTTTTTTAGATTCATCTGTTGCGTTATAAACCGCGTCTTGTTTAATAACATCAAATGCATCACTGATATTAGTAGTTCCGCGTGGATGTAATTTTTCTAGATTAGCAATGTAGTCTTTAGTATTTTTATCTCCAATATTAAGATAACCACAGTTTTTCATTTTATTGTCGAATGCATTGATAAGAAGTCGAATATTAAGATTAGGATTTTCATCTTTTAGTTCCTCAAGATAATGAATAATATTTTTGGCGGTATGAAGTGTATGTTCTAATGAACTATATCCGTCTTTTGCTTTAGTAGACATAGAACCTGAACGGTCAACATTAAATGCTAATAGAAGTTCTTGTATAGACATAATTGATAGTAGAGATGTAACTAGATCAACAGTATGATAATTGTGTGACAAGGTTGCACCATCTTCTGGACCGTTTTGAAGAATTTTATAATTTTCAATGAAAAGCTTGTTTTCGGTTGTTTGTGTAGTAATTGATGCCATTGTATGAGTGTGTTTGTGACGAAGTATTTAAGTGCGTTAGGTAATAGTTCTGTATTTTAGACATTATAGGTATTCAATTTTCGGATACTTAAAATAGATATTGTAAATTGGTTTAAAGACTTTGCAATAAGGTATGTTGTGGAGGGGAATGGTATCTCACAGCAAAATCTCATAAAAACAAAGAACTTTTATCTTTTTTTTATTCTTTTGATTAAGAATATAACACAGATACCAGCAGCAAGAAGAAGAGTAGATCGTCTCGCAGCCGATCGTGGAGAGAGCAGTGATGAAGAGCAGGAGAAAAGACTATGTGAAGCGAGAGAGACACATAGCCACCCGATTCATCAGCAGGATGAAAGTGAGAATACTGTTGTGAAAAACAGTAAGGGTGAAAAAAAATAGAATAGTTTGGAAGGTCGTTCAAACTAAATCAACACTGAGTCTTCAAAAAAAAAGTAAGACAATGATGATGTTGATAAAATAATAGGGGGTGCATAAACTGATATTCCTTGTGGGGACGCCTATAGTCTCCTCATGGGGACGCCTGTTGAGTGAGACTGAATATCAGTATAAAGGGTATGTAGCTTGTTGGATTAACAACATCCTTGGGGAAGATGTTGTGCAAAAACTAGGTTTGGAAACAGCAATTATTTATATTGAGATCTAAAAAGTCATTTTATTTCTAACGATATTTGTCTAACGATATGTATCGCTTGACGAAATAAATGCAGATGGAGGTAAGGGTTTATCATATTATTGTCCCTGAACAACATATGTAACACCAAACCGTAACCTCTACCGGACATAGCTCAGTTGGTAGAGCAGCCGACTGTAGATCGGCGGGTCACTTGTTCGAATCAGGTTGTCCGGATCTAAAAAAATAGGATGCAAGTCCTATCTAAGTTGGTTAAATTTTTCAAATGAATACTATTAAAAAACTTAATAGTATTTATATATATACGATGAGCCAACATCCATTTCCAAATTCAGATAAATTATATATTTTACCATGCATTCAAGAAAAACAAGCAACTGGAGGTATGGACAAAGAAAATATACCAGGAAGACCTTCTTCTTGTTTTCAAGATGCAGTTGATGTTAGTAAAAAAATGAACAATAGTTTAGCGAAGATGTGTGTAGGAACAAAAATGAATAATAATACATTGTGTACTTATGATGGTGCACTAGAATATATTGGAAACAAAAGAACTTCTTGTAGCTCTGAAATAGTTTGGAATTATATTACTGATTTTATCAATAGAAGAAATTATGATCAAAAACCAGAATCTACAAAAAACTTTTTCATAGTGAGTCATCATAATACTTTGAAACAAAGTATTCTTGCCAATATTTTAAAAGCTCAAAAAAAATTAACAAAAGAAAAATTTCATATTGCTAATTGCTCGTGTTTTATGCTTGAATATACTGATCAAGGATGGACATTTAGTATTGTATTTGATGGATTTCCTGATAAACCAAAATATAATTATTTTACTGGAAAAAATAAAATACTTTTTGGACCTACCAAACTAGATATTAACATTGATAGTGGAGATGATTGGAAAATGATGGTTACTTGGTTGAATTTTATTCAAGATAAAAAAACAAAAATATTTCTTATTAGACATGGTAATGCATTTCACAATAAACCTTTAAAACTTACTGGACCCGCTTTAAATAGAACAATTGATACAAATTTAACTCCTCTAGGGATTTACCAAGCAAGAGTGTTAGGCGAAACACTTCTAACAGAAGGACATTTACAACCAGAAGGTGTTAGAAATATTAATACATTTTGTGCTTCTTATATGAATAGAGCACAACATACAGCATTAGAACTAATTTATGCTTTAAATATCAATAGCACCGAAACTATGAATGTACAACAACCTGAAACTAAATCTGTTACAAGACGACCTAGTGTAAAAGATATGTATCAATTAGCACCTGTTATTCATTACAAAAAATTATCTATGTTGGAGAGATTTTTTACAGATTTCGCTTGCAGTCGTCTTATTAGAAAAAGTGGAGGATTAGTTAAATTCTTAAAAAATGTTGAAAAATTAGCCAAGTGGGATATGAATTTTAAAGTTAATGAAAATGGAACATGTGAAAAATTAATGCCACAAAGAATAAGAAGATGTAGTTATATTGAAGCAAATTCGCATATGATGGCAGCCTTACAAAATATAGCGAAATATTCTATGGAAGAATGGGATGCTAAGCGTTTTTGCAAATCTTATGCTATTTCTAATCAAACAAGCTCGCGTTTAAAAAATCCACAAGATGGTGCAGGTAAAAAGAAAACTAAAAAAAGAAGAAGACGACGAAAAAAACAAAAAACAAAAAAGAAAAAGAGAAAAAAGAGAAAAAAATGAAGAAAAATAATATAAATATAAATGATTTATATTATTACAGATGTCTAGCAAATATGAAGTTGAAGTAATCTTTGGTTCTGATCACGCCGGTTATGAATTAAAGCAAAAATTATGCTCTTACTTATCATCGAATCATATTGTATCCGCTGTTACAGACACTGGTTGTTTTGATGAGGAAAGGGTTGATTATCCTGATTATGCAAGAAAAGTAGCAAGAATGATTAAAGAAAGTGGTTTTAAAAAGAAGATAGGAATTTTGGTATGCGGAACAGGTATAGGAATAGGTATTGCTGCAAATAGATTTGATCATATTAGGTGTGCTTTGTGCACTGATACATATAGTGCTGAAATGGCTCGAAAGCACAATGATGCTAATTGTATTTCATTAGGGGCTAGACGAACTAGTTTTGAAGATGCTGTAAAAATATTAGAAAAATTTCTGTCCACAGAATTTGAAGGCGGAAGACACGAAAGAAGGTTAAGCAAAATTAACCATTTAAAAACTATGTTAGCTGATTAATATATATGTCAATCACTTCATTATTATATCCTGGTAATTATTTACCTGATTTGGCAAGAGTAGCTGTTTGGGTAGGAACTTCAGCAGCGAGTACGGTTTTATTATTTGGAGCAACTCATGGACCAACTAGAAGAGAAAATTTAGATTGGCGTGATGTGGCTTTATGGGGAACTATTGGAGCAGCAATAGGAGCACATTTTGGTGTAACACAAAGACCGTGGTTTAAAAGTTGGTAACTTTTTATTATTTAAGAACTAATAAAAAGGCACTAAAAAAACAGCACTTAACGGCGGCGTTTTCTACGCTTAGTCTTTTTCTTTTTGCGCGTGCGTCTCTTCTTTTTGCGACGACCACCTATAAGTGGACTAGCACAACCACAACCACCGCCTCTCTTCTTTTTGGTTTTTCTCTTTCTTTTGCGACGCCTTCCACCCATTTTAGATGGGTATTCTTCAGATGGTTCAGCAGCTGGAGCAGTACTTTCAGGACCAGCTGGACCTGCTGGTTCATCCACAGGAACAGCAACTGGAGCAGCAGCCGCAGCCATAGGATCCTTTTTTTTATCATCACTACCTCCTAACCAACTAGGTAACGCTGGCATTGAAAAATTTAATCCCATAAAACCACCTCTCATTTTCCGGCGTCTTCTGGTTCTTCTTTTTGTTCTATTTTTACGCATATATAAATTGGTAATATTATTTTATCGAGTTATTTTTATTTAAATTAATCCTTCTAAAGTTATATAACAATGCCACGAATAAAAAGAATTTATATTTATAGGGACTCTCATTTACCAGAAGAAGGATGGTTGCAATCATGTTTTAGATGCAAAGAAATAACAGGTAAATATTTTTTATTTCAAACCTTTCATAAAGGAAATGATTTATATGAATTTTACATACATACTTGTTCCAAATGTAAAAAAAGATTTGATGAATCTCCTCTGTTATTTGTTAATTTTAGTGATCAATGCAATGATTATATACGCGAACATTTTGATTATTTATTTCCCAGTTGATCCAAATCCACCCGCTCCTCTTTCAGTTTCATCTAAGCTTTTCACAAGTTTTACACTAAAATCATAACTTAAATTAGGCATACAAATTTGGACTAATCTTGTTCCTTGTTTAATTTTAACTGGTACACTTCTTGTATTATAAAATGATGCCATTAAAGGGCCACGATAACCACAATCAATAATTCCTACTGAATTTGCTAATATTAAACCATATTTCATAGGGGTTGATGAACGAGAATACATATAATAAGGACACGGTTCTCCGTTTTTATAAACTGAACAGCTAACACGCATATTAATTAATGTTATTTCGCCAGGCGGAAGTATAACTTCTTCAGGTACAAATAAATCAAATCCTGAATCTTTTTTAGAATTACCCTTTGATATAGCATTGCTATAAGGAGCTATATGTTCTGGAGGAGGTTTGTTACCAACTTTTAGGTTAACTTTATAAGTAGGTTCAAGTACTAGACTAGCCATTATAACAATAATTAATATGCTTATGTTTATATTAATTATTTAATCAATTTAATTGCAACCAGATTGTCCATTATTTCGCATCATTTCTGATTCATAATTTGATGTTAAAGAAGGTCCTGCTCTCATAGCTACTCTTCTATTGATTTGGTCACTAGCTGTATTATAACCTAAATCTTCAGTAATACATGGTTTCTTACCACAATTATTGTAACATAATTTATTTTGTTTTTTCGAGTCTATTAAGGACTGTGCACCGGTTGGTGCATCAGTTACTGTGATACTGCCTCCCATTGCTGCATGAAGTCCACAATAATAATATAATGTATTTGGCGCTGTATCAGGCACTACAATAGTAACTGTTGCACCAACATTACCTGCTGTACCTGAAATTGTTACACCGTCGGTGTATTGTACTGTTGACGGGCGATTAGACCCTCCATCACTTGTAGCGCTAAATCTTAAAGGATGCGACCCAGTAGAACTATCCGATTGGTCAAATATATATGTATCGCCTCGTATGAATGTTAATGTTGGTTGTTGGACTCCATCTACATAAAATTTAGTAGCAACAGTTACAGTTTTATTATGAGTTATTGGTATTCGAGGTGAACATTTATCCATAACTTCGCAACGAATAGCTTTTGATTTTTTGTTTTCAATATAGTTTGATGTAGTAAATTTTTGTGGTCTTTTAAAAGTAAGCATTTTTTGAAAGGTTCCTTTGGTTCCACCAGAATTGGGTGGGAAATCAACTACTCTACTTGCTAATCCACCACTACCTCCAATACCCATAGTTGCTCTTTTTAAATATAAACTATAACTTTGTTGATGACTTGGAATGGATTTTATGTGAATACCACCTTCACAGCAAGCTCCTTGTTTAATTCCTGTACGAGTAAAACCCAAAGCAAAGGTATTGCCTTGTCTTGCGTTGGCTTCTGCCATTAAAGTTTTATTTTTAGCTTTCATTCTCATAACACGTAAAGACATTCTATATGTATTATTTAGAAATTAAATATATAAATACACTCTATCTCTAGGATTATTTTCAAGACATCTTAATAAACTCCAATACAACTTTGTATTATCTATATTTGATAAATATTCTCTAAAATAATCTAACGAGTGATTTATTTTTATAGATTTTTTTTTACTCCATGTTCCACAAAAACAAACTAGCAAGGATAATGAATAATATTGTGAATTTAAATGAATTTCTGTTGGAAAAGAATTTATCTTTTTCATTTCTGGAGAGATATTTTTTTCATTTTTATTAAATGGTTTTGAAATTTTTGTAATTTTATTTTTTACAGGAGTAAAATTTTCAGTATTTAAATACAAGAAAAATATATCACCACCTGACCCTCCCTTTTGAGTAATAGTATCTAGTTCTACTCTTACAATATCATCCATTTTTAAAAACAAATTACAATACTTATCTTCTTCTAAACCTTCTAATTGTTTTCCAACATTTAAAAATAATTGAGTTAGGTGTCTATATGACAAGGTCTCTTTTCGTTTTAATAATTCTGTTAATTTTTCCACAGTCTTTGCTTTTATAGTAAAAGAAGACCCTTTTTTTTCTTTTTCAATATTAAAATTTTTTTTTATTTTTTCAAAGAAAGTTGGAAATTTCTCTCCATTTTCATAAATAAATTTATATAAATTATCTTTTTTTTCAATGTTAACAGTGTTTGTTTTGAATACTCTTGGCATCTATGAAATAATTATATATAAAAAGATTTGTTTTTTTAAATATTTAGTATTTATATAATGGTTAGACCAGGAATGAAAAGATTAAGAGAAGCACAAAGTGTTAAAGTACAGCCTAATAAAACAGGAACTTCCTTTATGCAAGGACAATCTGTTATTGCTAGAAAGGGAACTTCTTGTGTAGTTGGGGGAACTTGTCAGCAAAATGGATTGTTACTTAAAAAAGGTGTTAAATTCAGTGAAGGTTCATCAACACCATACAATGATTTATCAAATAATAAAGTATGGGAGAGCGATCCTGCTGATATTGCAAAAGCATTGGCGGATAATACATGTTATAATCAAATTAAACAAAAATCCTGGCCCACCGATTCTAATGGTAATATTATTGCAAAATCTTGGAATTTTAGTTGGCAATAAAGCAAAGCAAAGCAATTTCTGAAAATTGAATAAAATCGATTCTGACTATAATTTAACTACAATTAAACTATAGTACACAATGAGTATCCAGCAACCAGTTGCAATCCCTACTAGTACATTACTAGTAGACGACCTATCTAACTTAGTAAATATTTTAGATACCTATGGAGTCGCCATCATTCCCTTAAAAAACATTTCAACCGGGAATCGCAATAGGCTATTAATGCGCACCAAGTTCTATGCTAACGCAAACCAAATTTTGAAACCGGAGCATCAAATTAAGGAGCTTACGCTAAAAGAAAAGTGCCATCCAGAGACGATAAAGCCAAGAAAGGCACCAGATTCAAGTCAAAGTTGGATTAATCAATATGGCACACCATTACACCATTTGATAGAGCAAGACCAAGATTTCCGAACTGCTATGGAAGTGATAGAGGGAAAGCCAGTCACTAAGTATATGCAAAATAGGATAAGACTAGGCGCCAAGAAATTCTCAGTAGATTCTAAAACCCTACATTTTGACGGGCACCCATTCGAAGAGCCAGGCGAGGATGGGCAAGTAAATTTTACCAAAAATCCGTTAACTGCAACCATTATAGGGCTCACAGGCACAAGACGATTCTGCTGGTGGGATATTAAAGAGAAAAATTTGAAACCCATATACGACCACTGGGTAAACAAGGGCAAGAAAGCATTCACTAATATAGATCCAACATTTATGGACCCCGCCTATCCAGGTTGTAGAAGAATAGTAGATGTAGACTGCTCCAAACATATCCACCTTATTATATTTCGAGAATGCATCCCACATGAGATAGCAAACTCACCAAGCATTTCCATATTTATTTCGCCAATTAAGGAGTTTGACCAAAGATGCGAAAGCATCACATCGATTCATCCGCCACAGTATAATAACCTAACCAAGCACGAAACTAACCTATTAGGCTACTGCTACAATAGGAACGGCGTAGTTTGGCCCTCAGGCAAGAAAAGCTGGGGATTTTGCCACACAAGAGCATACAATCACTGGGTAAAAAAAGTCAAGCCAAGATACATTCAAAAAAACAATAAAGGTAAAGATACTATAGTAATGCAGCTACCAGAAGGCGGTAAATTTGACCAGCACACTATAGAATACCAAGAAAAATTAAAGGCAAGAAAGATTAAATTACCAGCTATAGCCTACGCTGCTACAACACCAAACTTCCTAGTAGACATCGCAAGCCTACCGGAAATCATACTTAAAGAACACGGGTTCATCCTATAAAAAATAAAAAAATAAAAGCGACCAAGAGCCAGGGTCGGCCATAAAAATTTTTTTATTTAAAAATTGAAATAAATTTTTAATTAAAATAGGGTAACATACCACTATGGGAACTTGGACGACTAACAACGGAAACGAACATAATGTTAATATTGAACACAGTCAAATTTTATCTATGAAAGCAAAGGGCGCTCGCTTTTGCTGGTTTCAAGATAATCATGGAATAAATGATAAAAATAATAATACATATTATGAAGATTTTAAGGATGAAGACAATGGCGAAACTAACCGAAAACTGAGACAGGGCATAACAGTAATATGTGAAGATGGAGAAACACTTACTGGTTATGTTAGTCATTATGTTAGCGGGCCTGCAGCCTCAACAAATATTAGCAACTGGTTTATCTTTCAACCTGGGACTTATCCAACGAAATATACAAGAAATAATGTGTATATTGAGGAACTTTAATTAAGAATAATATAAAAAATTTTTTATCAACGATATTATTATAAAATTTAGTATTAGTCTGAGTCATATAGGGCGTCACTATCATAGTCTGATTCGTCTGTTTCTGATGCACTACTCCATTCTTCATCATCCACAGGAAGACCAGAACACGACCATTTCTTGCCTTGCTCTTCACTTTCACTTTCATCGCCTGCTATAAACTCGTCATCATCAACAAGCAAGTCTTGATCTGTCTGTGAAAGTCTCAAGAATCCACCGATGTGGCTGACAATAGCACTAGGTAGCACCATATCTAAATCTCTCCAGATGCTTGTAAGCTCAAGCAAGCTTTCAGGGAAGTCACGCAGATTAATTCGATATCTTCTGCTATTGGTCCATGTTACTGTGCCAAATTTTCTACCATTGCGGTCGTTGTAATAGTTCTCCGCATCTTCCTGTTGAGCACGGTTACATTTTTTTGGCACCCATCCATCATAGTTTCTGGTATACTGGTCTACCCTACCAGATACAAATTCTTCTTCCTCAAATCTCTTAGGTGCCTGGCGTCGGCGACTAGGATTACGACGGTGGGGGGTTAGCATATTCATAGTATGTTGTGTTAATAGTATAAAGTCAAGTTGGTTGGTAATACTAGGCTATTACTCATTATATTTCAATTCAATTTTCTTGAATCTTAATTCTTTTCTTTCTTGATTTTTTCTTTCTACGAGGTCTAGTATATGTATTTCGTTTTTCAAATTTAACAAGAACTGGTTTATCATACGGTCTCTTACATAGCATACCAAACATTTCACCATTATCTTGACATTTTCGACTAGATGCACATATATTGTTACCCATATTTTTAGTTTATTAGAGTTATATATTAAATATAATAGAGATTCAATTTCCATCATATCTGAAAATTGAATTTTTTTGTTTCTGACAAGGTTTCAACTATTCCCAACAACTCAAGCAACTAAACAGTCAGTTCAAACTTACAAACTCTAACATAAAACATCATGTCTCGTCAGTTTTCAGCACAGCAGCAGGCAAATTTTGCCAAGAACAGTGACCCTGAACAGGGTGTCTCTATCTGTATCCCCCGTGTGTTTAACAACATCGGGTGGCGCCGCATCAAGCAGCACATCATTGACGCGAACCTAGGGTTCGTTGAGCGTGTTGATGTTGTCCCAGTGGCACAGGGCAAGTATAAGCGGGCATTCGTCCATTTCGCCGCGGGCAGGTGGAACATGCGCGATGCTACGGCTCGAGCAGCACTTAAGGCTCTACAGGGGGGCAAGAAGATCAAGCTCGAGTATGAGGCACCGTGGTATTGGCTCGTTGGCATCAGTGGTGCAGCACGCCCTGCGGAGGCTCCTAAGCCTAAGGAGCGCAAGACTACCATCGACCTAGGTGAGAGCAAAGCAAGTGCCAAGTCAAGCTACGACCTCTCATCACAGCAGGACGAAGAGTTCCGCTCACGCAAGCAGGAACCACTTAGTGTTGACCTCAACGATCCTATCATCGCCCGTGCAATGGCAGGCAACACACCAAAGTCGGCTCAGGAGGAGTTCGATGAGAAGGTTGCAAGTGGTAAGATGACGGCAGAGGAGCTCGCTAACACTCCATCAGCACTGCGTCATTTCGATGAGGCAGAGGATGCTATTGAGGCAGGTGAGATTGTCGAAACCGCCCACTAATTTATCAACCCGTTGATGCCGTAGTCCTAAGCAAGACTTAAAAAGGCTTACCCAAGACCATATACAGCAAAAAAAAATCAAAAGCTAAATACAGAGAAGGTGCGCGGATGACCAGATAATCGCAGTGAACAAACACTTAAAATGAGTGGTCTGTTATATATCAATACATAAAAATCAAAAAAAAATAAAAAAAACAAAAAAATAGTCCAGGTGCCAGGGATTTTTCTTTACTTATATATATACATATATCAGCCGTAGCCGGTGTGAGTAGTCCTAATTGCGGGGACAAAGTTGAGGTTCAACTCCTCTTTACGGCATTTTTATTTTGCTTTATATATATGTTAATTTATTCAAGGCAGAACAGCCCATATGGGATTACAAAATTGAACAAATAAATATGCATAAAAAATAGACAGATATCAATCAACATGTGTAGTATAATTTATGAGAAAAGCAAGAATCATAATACAAATTACTATAGGCGTAATAAGGCACAAAGATTTAATGTAAAATGTTGCCCTCATTGTAATTATGAAACAACTGGACCAAAGTCAGCCCTTCAAGCTCATATATGGTCAAAACACACTCCAGAGAATGAGCGTCCATTTCAATGTCCTTGTGGAGATTGTAATAGAGGATTTTCTGCTAGGGCAAACTTGAATAAACATATTTTAAAACAACACAATATTACAATGCCAAAAAAAATAGATAAAGATATTTTAGTTTATAAAATATCTCTCCAATCTAGAAAAAAGATTTGTAAAGATAATGCCGTGAAAAGTAGAATAAATTATTATAAGGACCACGAATGGATTGTTAATGAAAAACTACCAATAAAAGTAGATAATACAACAAAAATATCATTTGATTCTTTATATTATGACGAAGGTAAAAATATTATAACGGTAACTCCATACAAAAGAAATGAACTATTAAATTCATTAAAATAGTTAAATACTTAAAAATAATAAACTATTTTTTTTATATGGAAGAAGAATATTTTACCAAAGAAATATTAACATATATGGGAAATAAAAGAACATTTTTATCAAAAATAGAGGATATAATAAATATTGTAAAAGATAATCTTGGAAAGAAAAATATAGATATTGCAGAAGGATTTTCTGGTTCTGGTATAGTAAGTAGATTATTTAAAAATAGAGTAATGGGAGATAATTCTCAAGAATACAAAACATTATATGTAAATGATATGTCAGGATATTCAGAAACCTTGAATAAATGTTATTTGACTTCTACAAAAGATTTATGTGTTGCAGATATTGAAATATTAAATTTGCATATAAAAAAATTAAGATTATTTCTCTCCAAAAAAAATAACCCACAACCATTTATATCAAAATATTGGGCACCCCAACATGATAATAATATAAAAGAAGGAGAACGAGCATACTATACTCAAAAAAATGCTCGTAATATTGATAAGATAATGTTTTATATAAAAAATTATGTTGAAGAAAAATACAGACCCTTTTTTATGGGACCATTATTAGTTCAATCTTCTATACATAATAATACAAATGGACAGTTTTCGGCATATTATAAAAATGAAGAGAAAACGAAAGGTATGTATGGAGGTAAAAAACAGGTAGATTTAAAAAGAATAAAAGGAGATATTATACCAAAATTACCTATCTTGACAGAACATAAAGCAAATATTAAAATAAGTAGAATGGATGCAAATAAATGGATAAGAACAATACCCCAGGTAGATTTAGTTTATTATGATCCACCATATAACAAACATCCTTATAATATATACTATTTTTTACTTGATATTATTAATGATTGGAATACTAATCTTGATGTTCCAGATACTTATAGAGGTCAACCTAAAAATTGGGAAAAAAGCGCATATTGTAGTTTGAAAAATGCAAAGGAATCATTTGCAGATTTGATAAAAAATACAAAATCAAATTTTATACTTGTATCTTATAACAATAAGGGTATAATTCCTATACCAGAAATGGAAGAAATACTTGAAAAGTATGGAATATTACATAAAATTCCTGTAAAACATAATGTTTATAATAAATTAATTGGTATAGCAGCAAAGAAGCGTCAGAAGCAAAAAAAGAAAATTGAGGAGTTTTTATGGTTATTAGATTGTAGCAAAAACTAGTTAAAAATTAATATATTAAGCAAGAATATATGCCAAAATCAAAAGCAGAAAAGGAAGCAGAATGGGCAGAATTATACCAAGAATATAAAGATAATAAAGCGATAGACTTAGTGCAATCTGTAAAAAAAATAAATAAAGAAGCTGACGAGTTTGAGAAATTATGGATAGAAGCGGGTCAAGCGGTATATGATAAAAGTGGAAATCTTTTACCAGATTGTAAAAAGGCACTAAAAAAAAGGAACTAATTTTATATCAGGGTAATTAATAAACATTTACACATTTCCAAAACCAAGGGTCAACATACATAATTTTAAAGTCTAGATTGTTAGCTAATATTTCCTTAACTTTTAAGCTTTTAGAAGTATTATACCAATAATCAAAATGAATAAATACGCGAAAATATTTTTTATTAGGAATCATATCTATTTTTTTTATTTTTCCCAAAAGATGTCTGTCGAATACATCACGAATAAATCTTTTAGTGATATTTCTATCTACTTTTGGTATACAAATAGACGGGTTGCTCATTTGATAATAATGTATATATCATTATCAAATAATGATATCAATTTTCATATTGATACTGTCTCTTGTAAAGTCATATACTAGCTAATTAAATTTTTTAGAAAAATAGGAGAAAAAAAGGTTTGCTGTTAAGAGACAAGTAAATATATAGAATGGTCTTTAAGTTAATTATGAAATTGAAATAAACAAATAATAATATAATCGTTATAGATAACACAATGCCTCATAATAGATTTAGTTGTTTGAAACCAACAGATACTACTGATACTTCAGGAAATGCATATAAAGCCCCAGGTAGAAATAACCGATTTTCAGATTCATCAAAAAAAACAAATTCAAGATGGCAAAGAAGTAAAAGTCCTGAAAAAAATAGTAGATTTCCAACACCAGAAAAGAGAAATAATTTTGTAAAAAATCAAAGAGACGGTAGAGACAGCAGAGACGGTAGAGACAGCAGAGACAGCAGAGACAGACCAAGATTTAATAAAGGAGGTTTCGGAAAATTTAGATACAATCATGGTCGTAGAGGTCCAAGTAGATTTGATCATGTAAAAAAAGATAGTATGGGAAGACCTATGTTAGCAAATGCAACAACAGGTGGATTTGATATTAATGCAGCATTGAAAAATAGTAAAATAAAACAAAAAAAAGAAAAGAAGAAGAAGAAACGAGAAATAAAAAAAGAGCCAGAATTAGTGCCTATAAAAAAGAAAAGTGATGAAATTAGCGAGGAACAGAAAAAAGCAGAAGATGATTGGAATAGACAAATGATATTGAATATGCAATGGGAAACAGATAGTGAAGAAGATGAAGAGGAAAATTCACTAGAAGATGAATAAATATATAAATTAGTTTGAATTAATTAACTTTTTTATTAGTTCATATTAATGAGTGAATATGAAATAGAAAGTGATGTAGAAGAATTAGATGATTCTTGGATAAAAGAAATAGAAAATGAAGAAAAAGAATATAATAGTTTTTATAAAGAAGAAAATGATACAGTAAATATATTTTATATCTATATTAACAATAAAAATAAGATATACTATGTAAAAAAAGATAATATTGTTTTAAATAACAATACATTGGAAAAAACAAAGTTATTATTTTTATTAAAAAACAACAAGTTATACAACAAAATAAACCATAAATTAATAAGTATATTACAATATAATATGGATTTATCACCAGAAGAGATAGGAAATTATTTAAAAAAAGAAGAAAATTATAATTTTCTTTCTATAAAGTCAAATTTAACAGATATAAAATGGGACGATACAATAAATTTATTTAAATCTTTGAATAGTTTACATATTGTTTATTACGAAGATATTAAGAGGCAAAGTGCAAGTACTAAAAAGGTATACATCGGAAAATTGAAAAGGCGTAAAACTAGACGAAAACATACTTAAAGGGAGTATCTTATATCTGTATACCATGAGTAGTATCGTATCCGCATTTGACACCAAACTATCAGCCAAGCAAATTGGCGAAAATGGACATGTTGAACACAGTTGGTCAGCTGATGTTGATCAAGAAATTGTGCAGTTCTTCTTTCAACTAGTTCGTAGTAAAGATACTAGTGACCTTAGTAAGCGTCTATTTAATATGTTAAGTAATATGAATTGGAGGGTTCATAAGCTTCAACTTACAACACTTTACAAACTTATTGGACAAACCCGAGATATTGTTTCAGGAAAAGGGGAGATGGACCTTACCTGGATGCAGCTCGAAGTTTGGAGTCGTTTTAGCCTAGAACTTGCATTTGCAGCGTTTAATCATATTGTTAGTTCAAAACATCCTGCTCTAAACGGCCATCAATACGGTTCTTGGAAGGATGTAAAATATTTTCTAGCTTATCTCAAGAATAATACTCAATTGGGAGAAAAGCATCCTTTGGTTTATCTTATCCTAGAACGAATTGTTGTGCCTGCTCTTCGAGAAGATGAGAATAAATTGGAAAATAAAGAGCCAGTCAGTCTTCTAGGGCGATGGATTCCTCGTGAAAAGTCTAGTAAAAAATTTAGTTGGATTTTCCACCGTCTAGCTGAAATAATGTATTCTCAGTTTACTGTATTGCCAGAAGGTGGATGGCGAAACAGAGAACATTTGATGAGTGCTAGAAAAAAGTGTAAGATTCATCTAAAGAAACTTATTGTCAAGCTATCGGGAGCAGATGGTGGAAGTGACACTCCACAGGTAAAGATGGCTGGAAAAGAATGGAGCAAGATTGAATTTAATAAAGTCACTTCTGTTACTCTTAGAAAGCAAAAGATGGCTATTCTTAATAAAGATAAGAAAGGTAACAAGCGTTCTGAAGAGGATGATAGAATTCAGTGTGCTGCAAATTATACAAAACATGTTGAAAAGGCTATTTCTGGTGATAAAACTGCAAAGGTTCACGGAAAGCGACTAGATGTTGGCCAGTTGGCAAAGGATGGTTATTCTTATCGTGGAATGGGCGATGATGAGGAAATATTGCGTAAAACTATTAATCTTCAATGGAAGAGCCAGGCAGAGAATAATAAGGGTCTAGAAAATGTTCCAATTGTAGCTATGTGCGATACATCAGGTTCTATGGAATGTGATGATGGTATTCCACTTAATAATGCTATTGGATTGTCTATCAGGATTAGTGAATTGTGTCATCCAGCGTTTAGAGATAGAATTTTGACATTTGATGCTGTTCCAAAATGGATCAAGACGAGTGAATGCAAAGATTTTGTAGAAAAGGCTAAAACAGTGAGAAATTCTGCATGGGGAATGAATACCGATTTCCATCTAGCAATGGATGAGATGATTAGTGCTCTTGTAGAAAATAATATCAATCCTAATGATGTTAGAAATATGGTTCTAGCTGTGTTTAGTGATATGCAGTTTGATTGTAGTTATACAAATGGTAATATTTTCGATGATGCTTATCTTCAAATTAAGAGGAAGTTTGCTGAAGCTGGTATGCGAACCACTTGGCAGTCCCCTTATGACCCACCTCATCTTCTATTTTGGAATCTTAGAAAGACTAGTGGATTTCCAGCTACAACCTATACAAAGAATATTACATTCCTGAGTGGATATAGTTCCACACTACTAAATGTGTTTTGTAACAAGGGAATTGATGCACTTAGAGAGGTAACCCCTTATACTATGCTTCAAGATATGCTTAATGTTACTAGGTACACTCCTCTGGATGATGAACTAGAGAAGGAGGCTCTATGGAAATATTAATTATTTCATGAGTTATTAAATTTTTTACTTAATAATTAAGTAAAAAAGTTAAATAAATTATGATATAATTTACTAATATGAATACAGATATATCAAATACTTTTTTACATGATTTAATCGACAATAGAATAAGAGATCTTTCTAATAATCCAAGGGCACAATTTCTTGGTATGTTAGTAAATATGTTAAATGAAAATTCTCTTAATTCAAATTTAGCTATGCTACCATTGGCTAATAATTTTGTTACTACTCAAATTAGTCAAGGAACCGCATTAAATAGAATTTTGAATGATTCTTTACTAGATAAAACACCATATAAAAAAATATTATCAGATAAAGGTAATGAACAATTAAAAACAGTAAAATATTGTAAAGACAAATTTGATCAAGAATCTTGTTGTATTATGTTTTATAATTTTGAAGAAGGACAAGATGTTATACAACTACCTTGTAAACACATTTTTGATCCTGAAGGAATAAAAACTTGGTTAAAAGAAGAACAAGCAAAATGTCCTATTTGTAGATTTGAATTAGATAGTAAAGAAGTTAAAGATGGAGATAGCGAAGAAGATATACCACTTTTATATGAAGAAGAAGATTTATCAAATAATACGGTTGATGTTGATCATCAGTATAATCAATTATTTAATAATATTGGATTTATTAATAATCCAATAGAAAATTTATATAGACCTTCTAGAAGGAATTTAATCAATCAAAGATCATTTGTTAATCAAATTATTAGTGTTGAAGAACAATTTATAGAAAATAGACATTTACAAAATGCTATAATTGCAAGTATATATGAACAAAATGGTGTAATGAATGATACAGATGATGATATGGTTTTAGAAGATTTTAGTGATGACGATTTTTAAATATCATCCCAACTAATGGCATCTTCCCCATCTTTGAATAATGATTCCTTCTTATCATCTGTTTTACTTACTTCTTCTTGAGTTGTATCTAAAATTTGATTTGTAAATTCAAATACACTATCTTCTTTTATCTCTTTCTTCTTTACATCATCTAATATTGCATAAACTTCTGGAATTGCTTCCAATTCTTTTTTTGCGCTATCAGGATATACCTCTAATATATCTGCCTTTTCTTTTTTTTTACCATTTACTACTTCTCCCATAGTAACACTTCTTAATCCGGCTAATACAATACTATTCAAACCTATTGTATTATCTCTTTTATTTCGTCCTCGAAATTTCCCTCTAATTACTAGAGTTCTTTCTTTACCATCTGTGCACTTAATAACTGCATGACCTCCGCCACTCATTGCTGTTACTCGCGCAATAATTTCACCCTCCTCCTTTGGTAAGCGTAATTTTCTACTATAACCCCCCCTGGGAGCTACATTTTTTCTTGCCATTCGTTTATGACTGCTTCCTCCTTTCTTATTTTTCACCATATCTGTTTATAATATATATAATAAAAATGTATTAATTTCAATTTTACATTTAATAATTAATTTTTACTCTGATATTCTTTGTCAATTGTTTTTTAAATATACTATTTACCCATAATTTCAAATTTGTTCTATTAATTTCAATACTACTTTTTTGTTGAATTTCTTCACTTTGTTCATCTGGTTCATAACCATACTCTTCGTAAAACTTCTCAAGTTCATCATCATCTTCAAATTCAATCAACTGTTTTTTGTCACTTACCTTTATTTTATATTTATCGAACCTTTCCTTCCACATAGGTGATTTATAAGCATAATATTCCCAATGATACCAAAAGCAATGATTCAAATCTTTTCCTTCTCTTTCTAACTTAAAACATCCAATATTTGTAGATATACCATAAATTCGTTGTTTTCCTAATGTTTTATAAACATAACTAACATCTTCTTGTTTTCCATCATTTTTACAACTTTTATCAGTATCTACTACAAATTCAATCTCCTTTTTCATTACCATCTTATAATAAACTTTCTTTTTGGGAGTTATTTTGAATTTATCTATCAATTTAGCCAATAAATAATGATAAGTATTATCATAATTATTATTCAAAGTTATTTTTTCATCAAAACAGCTATTAATAACAAATAATTTTCTATCGTCTTTTACTCTTTTTAAATAATATGACATTGATATCTTCTTTTTTTCTTTTATAGAAGTTGCTAACATTATCTCATTTTTATCTTTATATATAACTTTTGTTGATGTTTTTCTCAATACTTCTGTATTTCTATTACTATGATAAACTCTTAATAAGAATATTGTATAACAACTATCTAATCTAAATAAGTTTTTTACAATCCATAAAACAAACTGAATATCCTTTTTTTCTTTCCATTTCAAATATTTATTGTTAATTTTGTCTTCCATCTTTGGATTTTTTAACATATAAAAGTCATAATATATTTTATATAGTAATTTCCAACTTTCCTCTACATATCCGGTCTTATAATATTCATATATCCAATAATAACATTCATTTAAACTATTCTGTTTTAGCAAACATTCAATTAGGGTCAACACTACTTCATCTGCATTATATAAATATCTTGTAAATGTTAAGGTCATATTTTTACTTACTATTATGTAAATAAAAATATTATTCAATTTTATTTTCTTAATATTAGTTATATGACAAATCCTTGGTTAGCACATGTAAAGAAGACAATGAGAGAACACCCTGGTCAACCATTCACACTTATGTTGAAAAGAGCAAATAAAACATACAGAAAAAATAAGAAGGGTGGTAAAAAAAAGAAGAAGAAAAAAACTAAAAAAACTCGTAGAAAAAGAAAAGGTAAGAAAAAGAATTAAGCTTTTGATTTCTTGCGTTTTATTCGCATTGATTTTGTTTGATATAATCCTTTTTTCTTGTCAATAGTTACTTCTTTATCTATTTCTATCTTGTTTTCAATAAAAGAATCTGTTAATTGTTCAAATGTTTTTATATTATTAATATTTTTTTGGTATAAAAATGTATTAAATGTATGAAGTGTTTCAACTAAATTTAATCTATTATCAGGATTTGGATCTATATTTCTCAATAATAATTTACTAAAAAATATTATAAATCCGTTATCTATAAAACCATTAATATTTATATAGTGTAAAAACTTCAAATACATTATAGATAAAGAATAATTATCAAATGTTTTCCAATAAGAAAGTATTTTTGTTACTCTTTCTTCAAAAGATATAGCATTATATTTATTTAATTGATTCAAACATTTTTTTTCATATTTTTTTAAAAACTCTGGAGAGAAATTTCTTTGTAAAGCTTTATTTCCTTCTACATATTTTTTTGTTATTTCTTTCAATTCACTCTCTGTTGGTTCCTTATTTTTATTTTCCAAGTAACATAAATAATGTATTTCCAATGACCATATATAATATTCTGGAGCATACACATAAAACATGTCCCTCAAATTAGTGGAATTTATCTTATTTATTTCTACAGATAATCCAAAATCTATCAATAATGGTATTTCTTTATTATTATCAAAAAGAATATTTGTTCCCTTAATGTCATAATGAACTATATCTTTACTTACCAACATTGTTATTGATTTCAAAATATGATTGAAACTTTGTATTATATTACTTACTAATTGAACACTATTTTTTTGATTTATCAAATAATCCATAAAATCACTACCTTCAATATATTGCAACTTCATTACAATAAAATCTTTTGTTTTATGTTTTTTAAATACACCACATTTTTTTTTATCATCATCTTCTATACTAGCTATATCTATTTCACAATACTTCAAGATAGGTGCAAGATGATCCTCAAATCCATTCAATTCTTGTATTTTTTTACCTATTCTTATCTCATTTCTAGCACTTGAATCATATCTTTGAATTTTACTTACATATTTCTTTGTTTTCATTATAGACCCGTCACAATTAATACCTGGAGTAAATACACAACCATAACCTCCTTCTGCTAATAATTTTCCACCTTTCATATTAATATTAAAAAATATTTTAATATTAAATATTTATTTAATTAACTTCATTTTTTTTGATTTGTAAAATATCGGTTTTTATAAGTTTTCTTAAACTTTGCATTGATTTCTTCCTTTGTAAAATCATAAGATTCTAGACGCAATTTTTCTAGACGAATAATTTCACTATGTTTTGTATTGTCTAGAAAATTTATAAATCCATCTTGAGGTTTCAACTCCTGTCTCATTGCTACTCCTTCAATATGTTCATCAATAGCATCTCTAAAATCTGGCTCTAATCCAATATATTGTCTACGTTTTTTAGCTTTTTTTTTATCATTTGTCTTATTTTTGAAATAATATCTTGCACTTTTATACATCTTTACTAATACATCTCCTTGATAACCATCTTTTTTTAGTTTAAGTGATTCCTCTCTAACAATTGTATTGTTGGTTTTACACCATTCTTCCCAACTTTCTTTAAATACTTGTGGCTCATCAAATTTATGAATCCTTGAAAATTCCTGTAAATTTACTAGAAAACCCTTTGAAAACTTATAACGATAAGTCTTTACTGTTGATGTGGTTGTATCTGTGCTGCTCATGATTATTAATTGTTTTTTGATATTATTTTTTATTTTCAATTTTCAATTTTAAATTATAACTATTACATATATGCCTGTATACACAGTAAATAAAATAGTCTTTCTTGACAAGTTTACAAAATGCTACAAAAATATTTTTACTATTTCTAACCCCCCAAATGATATAAGTTTAAATAGTATTACACAAACTATATCTCAAAATAAACTTTCCCCTTTTCAAACATTTTCATCTTGTTGTGATAATCCAAGTTGCACAAGAGTGTTTGTTAATGAAACAACCAAAGAAGTATTGACAGAAAAGGAAATAGACATATTATTTTCACAACTTTTACTAGCTGGATATAAAATTGAATATGAGATGACAAAATTAGTCAAGAATAAAAAATTAGTTTGTTTTATTTCTAAAAATTGATATGAATATAATATTTTAATATATTCATAAAATGACATATTCAAAAGAAATTGTAGATAGATATCTAGCATCACTTAATGAAATAGAAAAAATCGCTCTCAAAATAGCACAGGAAGATTTAGGTTCTTCGTTCAATATAGAAAAAAGTATAGGGTTTTTAAAATGGTTGAAGAAAAATAAAGTATAATTATATATTAATATGAATCCTCAAAAAAGTAATAAAGAAAAAGAACTTCAAAAAAAGAACGATATTAAAAATGCTATAGAAAGTCAAAGTGCAGTTAGTAATAATGAAACTGCATTAAATGATTCTTACAGTTCATTTGTAAACTCCAATACTGTACCTGAAGCTTGGTTTCGGGCATTTAAAAATGTACCTGAAGGACTTATTAGGTCTATTGCTTGGAAATATGTTAAAACTATTAATAGTATTTTAAGTAAAACGCTTTTTTATTTGGGTGTTGAACTTGGTTCATCTAATGCCGATGTTGTAAACAAAGCAAAAGAAGCTACAAAAAAGGTAGAATTACTTACAAATATTATAAAACAAGTATTAAATGATCCTGAAGTAAAAGAAAATGTTAGACAATTGGCCGTAGATTTAAATAATTCTGTATTAAAACCCTTTTTGGAAGTTGCTTTAGTTACAGCAACTGAAATGGCTCCTCAAATTGATAGAGCAAGTGATAAACTTAGGGGTAGAATTCATAACGGTGTCAGAAAACTAACCGATTCTGTAGGCAATGGAGTTCTATCTGGTCTTGGCACTGTTCCTTATATTGGTAATATTTTGAACGCTACAGGTACAATTGCTAATACACTTTTAGGTGTTCAAAGTGTAGTCGATGAATCTGTTGGAGCAATATTAGACCAAACTCTTGAAACATTAACTATTTTACAAAAAATAGGTGGACCAGGAAATAAAGCACTTGATAGCTGGGTAAATTTCGCACTTAATGCTAATAATGCATTAGTTAAATTTCAAAATCAATATGATAAAATATCAGCTGCAATGGAACAAAAAGAATTTACTAAAACACCTTTGAAAACTAAAGAAGGATTGATGGGAGATTTTCAAAATAAAAAAGCAAATGAAGCACCTTCACCTGTCCCGATTGCAAATGAAGTTAAACCTACTGAAGCAACAGAAAAAGTTCCAATTGCAACTGAAGTCAAACCTGTTAAGGGAAAAGCTTCTGCTCAAGTTAAAGCAAAACCAGCAGCAGGTGGTGGAAGAAGAAAAAAACGCAAAAAGAAAACCAAAAAAAGGAACCAAAAAAAACGCACTAAACGCAAGTCTAGAAGACGTAAATAAATTATAATTATAATTAATCACAATTTATTTAATTATTAAACATTGTTTTCCATGAAGAAAAATCCATTTTCTTATTTTTATTAACCTTACTTTTCACCTTTTTCAATAGTTTGAAATCACTTATTTTACCACAATGTTTGTATTTATTAGCAACTATTGCAGCTGTTTGACCTTTATTTTTTGGTTTAATTTTTTCATTTTGTTTGAATTTTACAAACAAATCATCATCACTATCTACTTCTTCATCTTTTTTATCCTCCGCTTCCATTTTTGCCTTTTCTTCTCTCTCTTTTTCCTTTTCTAATTGGATTTTTATGTTTTTAGCTCTATCAATATATAACCAATTACATCGAAATACGGTAACATATTTTCTAGCAACTGTTTCTAGATATTTATAGGATGTTTGTTTATTATCTCCCCACCAATCAAACCCTTCATTATCTTGACTATATTTCATAAATATTAATCCATCTGGGGTTGATTCACATACACTACAAATTTCTGTGTCTAATTCTCGTTTTTTATCTTTTTTATCACTTAATTCATATTTTTCTTCGTATGCAATTTCTTTTTCTTCTTCATCAGGCCACTCGATATCTTTCTCATTTTCTAATTGTTTCACATAAGGCAAATATACAAATTTTGCTACCACCCAACTTGAAAATAAAATTGTAAAAGGTATAAAACTAATCAAAAAAAACATTGGAAATAACATATTATTCTCTACACAGTAATTACACGCTGCTGATCTCGTTTCAAACAAATAAATATAATCTTCACAAAATGGTTCTGTCATATAACTTATTCTACCAATTCACTTTTAAGTTCTTTACTTAACATTTTTTTCCTCAAATCAAACAAATCCTTCACCTCCTTTTGTAGGTCTAAAACTTTAATTCTTTGATACGACTGATTAGCATTGTTTGGATGCAAACACACCAAATACAAATCTTTTACTTTTACACCATAATTCTTCTCCAATAGTGCTTTATAGGTGTTTAACTGTAAGCAATAATGGTAATAATTACAGTCTGGAAGATGTTTAATACAATCGGTTAATGCACTTTGCCAGTGATTATCCATTTTAATTCCTACGCTTCTTTTCCAATCATAAATATCAAGAGTTCCATCAGGATTGCGATATATCATATCTATTGAACCAGCAAACTTTAATTCAGTATCCCAAATCATCCACTCCGTTCTGTATGGTTCTTTGTCTCCTCCAATCTCTTCTTCAAATTTTTCAAAATATTCCCATTCAATACAATCCGGTTCTATTTCTACTTCCATATCATTATAGTAACATTCAATATCATAATGCATTTTCGTTCCTGCCGTTGAAGCAGCAATACCATTATCTTTCCATTCTTTCTTAATTTGTTCAGGAGTTTTCCCCCAATGTTTATGAGCGGGACCCCATTTTCTACCCATCATCATCTTGTCTATAATTTTATCAGCGTCAAAATGACTAAAATGGGAATGATTCCATGTAGTAACAGACATAAAATCACTGTCGCCATTGATAGTATAAATATGAGGACCCTCGTCAAATGTGATACATTTATCACGCGGGTGTGGGTTTTTTTCAGCCAAGTATGTTGGAGGTTCCATTATGTAATAATAGTAATTTATATTAATATTATTATATTCAATTTTATATACACTTTTATGAGATAATGAGTCCTGGAGATGTTGCTCTTATAAGAACAAATCTTATTTCAATTGCTTGACTAAGATTTCCACCAGATATATTTTGCACAGATATTTGAAACCCCTCCGTCCCCGCCGACGCAGTGGCATCTAAACCAGGTTTCCCTGCTTGTATAATATAATGACCCATAGTGCCTGTATCAAGATGATTTACTATTATAAGATCATCCGTAGAGCACATTGAATTTATAACTCCAAATGCAGCTACATT
>WLWF01000705.1_pt1 | contig 31307 bp, 51 predicted proteins | sample 6718331 | NCBI WGS metagenome assembly WLWF01 (sample SAMN12718692, study PRJNA515312) | sponge metagenome | isolation source: marine sponge | host: Mycale hentscheli | place: New Zealand: South Island, Marlborough, Capsize Point | collected 2003-05-01 | reverse complement strand
CAGCTATTACAATAGGCAACAAAGGCGTATATAAACACGGAGCAGAAAATAGCGAAACGGTAAGTAAAGACGAAATAGACTTTTTAATAGAACGTGAAAGAAAGACTTACGATCATTACAAAGAAAGGTTCATAGACTACATTTGTCAAAATAGTACATTGTTTCCAGAATACAATACAAATAGCGGAAGTGATATGTACCCAAATACTTACAACAATTTTACAGGTTGGGTTTTATGAAAAAGAAGTACAAACCAAAAGCAAAAAACGTTAAACGTTTAGAACTATATTTAAAAGAATACTATGGCAGAAATACGGATAAGCCAATTAACGGCAAAGGCAAGTAATTTAGAAAGTACAGACGAATTTGCTATTGCTGAAGATGACGGTGCTGGTGGTTTTGTTTCTAAAAAGATAACAGGCGCAGAATTAAAAAACAGTAGCTTAATATTTACAACTAATAGCACTTATAATTTTAGTTTAGTAGATGCGAATAAGACCGTGTTTTTGGCAGATGCTACAAGCGTAATTGCAAGAATACCTAACAACACTTCTGTTGCTTTTGATATAGGAACACGGATAGAACTAATACAAAACGATAGCGGAAGCGTTCAGATAGTACCTGTAAGCGGTGTAACATTAAAAAGCGAAGGTGCAAAGGATAGCTTATCTGCGCAGTATTCACAAGCAACACTATTAAAAACAGATACGAATACTTGGTACTTATTCGGTGAAATAACAACATAAGAAAATGGCAAACACAATAGGTTTCGGACAAGCAGCAGTAAATAATACCATTGACTACGGACAAGGCGCAATAGATAATACGATCAATTGGGGTAAAAGTCAAACGTTATCGCCAAGCGGAGAAACTAACATAACAGGAACAGGTGCAACGCCACCTTTTGTAAACTCACAGAGCATACTATTGGATGGTGTTGATGACTATGTTGACATTGGGAATTTATCGGCTATAAGCAACACATCGACATTCTCTGTAAGCACTTGGTTTAAAACTAACAATATTTCTTCACAAACTTTTTTATGGTCTCAAGGAAGCGGCTCTTCTCAATTGTTTGCGCCATCTATATCGGCAAAAGATTTAATAGTTTTTTCGGGTTCAAGCAGTATCTATGTTAGAAAGAATAACATTTTTAATTCTACCGATTGGTTTAACCTTGTAGTTGTTTATAATGGTTCTTTAACTAACGCAGAAAGAATAAAATTGTACTTGAATGGTTCTTTATTAGGTACGTCTGTTTCGGGTACAATACCGACAACCACACCAACATTTACAACAAACGCTAAAATAGGTGGTATTACTTACTTAACTAATTACACTTTTAATGGCAATATTGACGAAACAAGTTTTTTTAATAATGCTCTTTCGCAAACTGACGTAGATACAATTTACGGAAGCGGTGTTCCTTCAGATGTTTCAACAATTAGCGGTATTACTAATTGGTATCGTTGCGGTGATGGTGATACTGCGCCAACATTGACTGACAATATTGGAAGTAACAACGGAACAATGACAAACTTCAGTACATTCTCTACAGACGTACCAACAATACCATTTTCAACAAGGTCTATAGCATTAGACGGTGTTGATGACTTTGTTGATTGTGGAAGCACTTCTTATCTTCAAAATTTATCGGAATTTTCGGTTTCATTGTGGGCAAAACAAACAACGGCAACAAGAATAGAATGTTTTATTGGGGATTGGGGTTATAATAATACAGGCAACTTCGCGTTAGAAACAGGAACGGTAAGCGGTAATGCTACAAAATTAACTTTTTACATTAGAGAATTAAGCGGAACGGTAAGAACAATTAGTACCTCAAATTATGTCTTTACGGAAAATGTTTGGAATCACATAGCAATTACATTTAATTCGGGAACGCCTAATATTTATGTAAACGGAACTGCTCAAGGTTTATCCGTTCCAAGTTTACCTACATCTTTAGCGCATAGTGACGGAGAGATAAATATAGGTCGGTTTAGAGGACTTGGAAGAAATTTTACAGGCGGTATTGATGAGGTTTCGGTATTTACTTCAGAACTTTCTCAAAGCAACGTTACAAGCATATACAACGGTGGTGTACCCAATGATATTGCTTCATTAAATCCGCTTTCTTGGTGGCGTTGCGGTGACGGTGATACGGCTCCGATTTTAAGTGATAATGGTTCTGCAAGTAATGACGGAACAATGACAAACTTTACAACTTTCAGCACAGATGTGCCAACATAAAAACAAATAAAAAAATGAGTACAAGAATAGCAGAAACATACGCAATAATAAACATTGCAGATTTACCAAACATTGATTTTGCACAAGTAGGTGAAACTGATGAAAACACTATTAGAAAAAGTTTAGATCAAACACAATTTGTAATAAAATACAATACAGAACCTACATTTATTACAGATGGTTTAGTAACACCTTTACAAACATTAACACATGCTGAAGCATTAACGTTAATGGCTACAGCTGAATGGTCTGAACCATTAGAAGTATGAAGATAAAATACCCTACAAAACTTAGTGAAATACCATTAGGTAACTACCAAAAATGGATGAATACAGCATTAAATTCTAATGATACAGAATTAATATCACATAAATTTGTTGAAATATTTTTAGGTGTAAAGCTAAATGATGTTAGAAACATGAATGCTAAAGATGTTAATTTCTTTATAGAAAAAGTATCTAAGGTATTAAACACTAAACCAAAATTTAAAAAACGTTGGAAGTATGGTAATGTAGAACTAGGTCTAATTCCTGATTTAGAAAACATGTCATGGGGTGAATACATAGATATAGAATCTAATCTAACAGATATTAAAAACTGGAATAAAGCACTAGCTGTTTTATATAGACCAGTAATAGATACATATAAAGATACTTACAAAATAGCGAAATATACAGCTGATGAAAGTATGCATGATGCTATGAAATATGCACCATTAGATATAGCATTAGGTGTTCAGGTTTTTTTTTGGAATTTAGAAAAAGAATTGTTAGAACATACCCTATCATTTTTAAGCAAGGAGATGAAGAAGATGATGATAGACAAAGTGAATACAGCGAAGCATCACAATTTAGCAAACAATGGGGATGGTATCACAGCATCTATAAAATCAGTAAAGGGAATATTAACAACTTTGAACAAGTTACCACCTTATCCATCCATAAAGTTTTCACATTCTTATCCTATGAAGTACAAAAAGATAGAATTGAATACAATACAGCAAAAAGACAATTAAAAAAAGCTAGATCATGAATGAAGGATATGCATTAATATATACTAAGCTAAAAGAAAATCTAAATAATAACCCTTTAGTAAATTTAGTTACTGAAGGTTTAACAGATGAAATAGATTTAGGTAAACAGACCATATTTCCATTAGCACATATCGTAATAAATTCAGCTAGTTTTCAAGATAATGCTGTAGAATTTCAGATAGATTTATACTGCATGGATATAGTAGATATATCAGATGATGGCATAGATAATAAAATAGATGTTATGAATACCCAGTATAACATACTTTTAAGACTATATGAAGATCTTAGAAGGGGTGCTTTATGGGATGATAAGCTAGAGATAGTAAACATGAATATAACAGCATTTGAACAAGCATATGAAAATTATTTAGCTGGATGGAATGCAAGTATAACTATATATGTACCTAATCACATGACCATATGCTAGAAGATACGTTAAATAAATTAGGTAAAGAATTAGTTAAAAACACTAAAAGAAGTTTAAAAGCTAAAAAAAAATCTGTTAGTGGTGTACTAGATGCTAGTATAAGATACAACATAGAAGAAACATCTGATGGTTCAAATTTAGAATTTTGGATGTTTGAGTATGGATATTATCAGGATGAAGGTGTAAAAGGATATAAACCTAGAAGCATAAAAGTTAATGGTAAAGTAGGTAAACAAAAAGCACCTGATAGTAGATTTAAATTTGGTACTGGCACTGGTAAAAAAGGTGGTCTATTTAAGTCTATAGATAATTGGATAATTAGAAAAAAACTAGATACTAGAGATGCTAAAGGTAGGTTTATGAGTAGGGATAGTATAAGGTATGCTATGACTAAAAGCATTTATCATCAGGGTATAGAACCCAGTAATTTTTTTACTGAAGCATGGGAAAAAACACTAGAAAATATAGATGATAAAATAACAGATGATATAATTAATGATGTAGAAAAACTTTATTTTAAATTATTATGAGCATAGTAAATTTACAAACAGAACCAATATATAGTAGGTCACCATATATTATAGAAGTTAATGAAACATCACCAGATAATGTAGGTAGCAAGATAGAATTATTTTTATGGAATAAAGGTACTACAGAACCACAACAACCTACATATGTACTAAGTAAACTAATACCAGCACCTAATAAATTACAGATGCTGTATAACATTAGTCATTACATAAAAGAATATATATCATTTATAGGTTATACACCTAGTGCTAATATTGGTAATGAAGAAACACCTACTAATGAATGGTGCTATGTTAAGGTTAAAAGATATTATGAAGCTGAAGGTACACCATATACATTATTAGATGAAAAAACCTATTATGCATTTGATGGTTATGGATATTATGAAGAAGGTTTTAACCCTGAATTAAATTTATATGGATATGCTAATAATTCAGAACTGACTTATTTTTATGATCCTGATAATTTACCTAGTGGTACACAGCCAAATTTAAGTAGATATGGTGATATAAGATTTATAGTTAGTGAAGATTATCAAATGGTATATACTAATTTAAGTAGTGGTGCTACAAATACTACTACATATGGTAGTAGTGTAATAGGCAATAAAAAAATATTAAGCACATATGCTGTATATCCACCATATGCACCTGATGGTAACAAAGTAGAATATAAAGATGATTTAGGTACTACATTAGCTACATGGTATTTTAGACCACAAGAAGAATGCAAATACCAGCCAGTAGTATGTGATTTTGTAAATAAACTGGGTGCATGGCAAAGGGTGTTTTTCTATAAAGCAAGTAAAACGAAACTATCTACTACTAGAAAAGAATATGATTTATATTCTAGGGATATAGTTAATTATGATCCTAGAATAGAACAAAGAAAAGTATTTAATCTAAATGGTAAAGAATCTATTAGTGTAAATACAGACTGGGTAGAAGAATCATTTAACGAGTATGTGTTAAAACCATTAATGCTATCTGAAGTAATTAGAATTAACAATAGACCAGCGACATTAAAAACACAAAGTACTGAACTATTTGAACACATAAATAAAAAGATGATTAATTATAGCTTAGAATTTGAATACGCTAATGCTGTAATAAATAACCTAGTATAAATGGAACGAAAAGTACAGCTGTATATAGAAGGTGATAGAGTAGAATTATTTAAAGATGAACAAATATCTATAAATAGTAGTGTTCAAAATATTGCTGATTTAAGTAAGGTATATACAGATTTTACACAAACATTTAGCATACCAGCATCACCTAGTAATAATGTTATAATGAGACATTTTTATAATAGTGAGGTGATACTATATGATAATGAATTTACGAACCCACAATTAAGAAGGGATGCTAGTATAGAAATAGATGGTACTTTTTTCAAAAGGGGTAAAGTACAGCTAGAAAATGCTAAGTTAGAAAATGGTGAACCATATAGTTATTCTATTACTTTTTATGGTGTATTAGTATCATTAAAAGATACATTTAAAGAATTAAAGTTAGCTGATCTTGACTGGGATAGTTTAGCACATAATTATTCATATGATGAAATCAAAGATAGAATTGAAGATGGTGCTACTAATTATGATGTGCGTTACCCATTAATTACAAGCACTAGATACTGGCAATATAACAATAGTCAAACACCTGATGAAAATATAGATACTACTCAAGGTGCTATAAACTGGACCGAACTATTCCCAGCTGTAAAACTTAGTGCTATTTTTAATGTATTACAATCTAATTTTAATGTAACTTTTCAGGGTAATTTTTTAACAGATAAAAGATTTACAGATGCATTTATGCTGTTTAAAAACAAGCAAGAATTTTCCTTTATAACACCACCACAAATATTTACATTTACAGAACTATATGATGATTTTCAATCACCACCAATAGCTACAGCACCTTTTAATTATAGTCATGTACCACCAGCAAATGAAGGTAATGGTTTAGTAGTGTTTGATTCAAGTAATAATACTTTTAGAATGACATATAGAACATTCCCTACTATAAATGGAATTAGTGATAATGGTGTTCATTCTTTGAGAATGTCTATAGCTAATGTATACCCATCTAACATACAATATTATATAGATGTATATAGGGGTAATCAAATTTTTACCACCATAACAATAAATAATGGTGGTGTATCATGGGGGGGTGATATTTATGTAGAAGATAATGCAAATACACCTAATTTAGATAGTACTATAAGAGTAGAAGTTAGATCAGATTTACCTTTAACTTTTGGTTATTGTTATATCAGATATAATTTTAGATATTTTGCTGAAGGACAAGGATATTTTGATACAGATACTTTTTGGATAAATGGTCAGGCAAATTTAATAACTGAAGGACAACAAAATTTAAGTACATCAGCACCTGATATTAAGGTAACAGATTTATTTAGTAATATCCTAAAACTATATAATTTAACTTGTTATGGTGTAGAAGAAAACGTGTACCAAATAGAACAGCTTGAAACATGGTATGATATAGGTGATATAGTAGATGTTACTGAATATACAGATTTTAGCACTATGGATATTAAACGTATAGAATTGTTTAAAAACATAGATTTTAAATATGAAGAAAGTAAATCATTAACTAATAGGTTTTTTAATTCTCAATTTATGAGAGAATATGGTAACTTATCTAATGTATTTAATTATGAATCAGGTGATTATGCTATAGAAGTATTTTCTGAAAATTTGCTGTTTAGCAAGTTTACAAATACAGATTTACAAGTAGGTTATTGTTTAGATGAAAATTTAAATGGTTATGTACCTAAAAGTGTACTTAGTTATAAATATGATAATTTGCCATGCAGTTTTTATTTAACAGATGGTCAAGCAAATACAGATGAAATTACAAGTTATGTACCCTTTGGTGCTGAAGTAATAGAAAATGGTACATCTTATAGTCTAAATTTTGGTAGTGAACAAAGCACCTATACAAATACACCAAATATTAATGGTATGTATAACACATACTATAGGGGATATTTAGAAAATTTATATGATCCAAAAAATAGAGAAATAAAAGTAAAATCTATTTTACCTATATCTATAGTTACTACATTAGATTTGAATGATAGATTAATTATTAGAGATAAAAGATACATCATAAATAATTTAAAAATTAACCTAATTACTGGTGAATGTGATTTAGTGTTAATAAATGATTTTAGAAAAATGATAGCTGATGGTGTACCACCTATTTATCCACCTATTAAGCCAGATCCATCAGCACAATGTTTAGATGTTAGAATACCATTTATAAAAAATGCTGTTAGCTGTACTATTGTAGAATGCACATCACCATCAGTATCAGGAGTTACAATAACACCTAGTACAATTACAAGTGAAGGAATAGTAGAAGTATGCATACCTGATAATCCTAATGCTACTACATTTATAGTAACTGAAGATATGCAAGAAAATATCATAACAGAAATAGAAGGTGAAGAAATAGTAACTGAATTAAGTGATGATGAACGTTCTATAATTTTGTGTATAACATATACTTTAAGTAATGGTGATTTAATATCTAATCAAATATTTATAGAACAAGGTTAAATGAATAGATTTAAAAACATAATAGACATGCTAAATATTACAGATGAAAAAGTAAGTGAATCTGTAGATACAGCTAAAGGAAAATATAAATTCCCACATACTTTTAAAGAGATTTACAAAGTAAAAAAAAGGGAACTAAAATATAGAAAAGATGGCAAGGGAAAAGGTAGTAAAACTTAAAGTAGAAAGTAATGTAAAAACCATTACTAAAGAATACGAAGGTTTAAATCAGCAAGTACAAAAGCAAGATGATATAGTAGAAGATACTACTAAATCATATGAGAAATTAGATCAGAGTACATCTAAATACACCAAAAAAACATCTAAAAGCTACAAAAAAATAAATGAAGAAGGTAGCAAATTAAAAAGTAATATAGATGGTGCTGGTAAAAGTTTTACAGCTGGTACGGAAGCTATAGGTTTTTATGGTGATGCTATGTCTTTAGTAGGTGTAGAATCTGAAAAGCTAGAAGAAAATCTAAAACTTGTGGATGATGCCATGAGATTAGGTAAAGGTTTAGAAGGTGTAAAAGAAGGTGTTACTAGCATTAAAGAATTTGCATCTAGTAGTAAATTAGCTGGTACTATACAAACAGCATTCACTAGCATTATGGGTGTATCTAGTGGTGCATTAAAGGTGTTTAGACTAGCTTTAATAGGTACTGGTATAGGTGCATTAATAGTAGGTGTAGGTTTATTAATAGCTAATTTTGATAAACTACTGGGTGTATTTCAGCCAGTAATAGATAAGCTAAAAATGTTTAGTGATTTTATAGGTATTACAAATTTTGAACAAGAAGAAGCTGAGAAAAAACGAGAGGAAGAAGCTAAAGCTAGTGAAGAACGCCATAAAGCATTTATAAAACAGATTAAAGCTGAAGAAAAAGCATTAGACAATAAGCTAAAAAAAGAACAACAAGTAGCTGATTTTCAAATACAATCTTTAGAACTACAGAAAAGAAATGCTAAAAGTACTGAACAGCTTATAGCAATAGAACAAGCACAAAGTAATCAAAAGCTAAAACTACAAGAAAAAGAATATGAAGATTTTATAGAAAAGCAAAAGCTAAGAATAAAAAAACAAGAAGAACAAGCTAAATATTTAGATGGTGTAGTACAAAGAAATATAGAAAGGGGTAGAAAAGATCATACTGGAGAAGTTAAAAGGGCAAATGAATTAAGGGCATCTAATAAAAAAATACAAGAACAAATAGCTAATGATAACTTTTTAGTTTATCAGCAAATTAAACAACAAAGAACCTTAATAGAAAATGAAACTGAAGATGCTATAGCTAAAATTCGTGAAGATGCTAATGATAAATATAAAGCATATAGAGATAGAAGGTTAGATGCACAAAGAGAATTACTAGATAGACAGATAAATGCTGAAATGATAGCATTAGAAACTGAAAAAAGTATGTTACAAGTACAAGGTGAGGATATTTTGAATATCGAGCAACAAATATTTGATAAGCAATTAGAACAAGCACAGATAAATTTTGAACGTGAATATGATGATGTACTTAAAAATGAAGATTTAACTAGAAAGGAAAAAAATGCTATCAGGGAAGCTATGGAGAAAGAATGGCAAGAAACTGAAAAGAGTATGAAGGTCGAACATGAAAACGACCTAGCAAAAATTGAATTAGACAAAGCACAAGAAGTGCTAGATGCTAAAGCTAAACTTAGACAACAAGAAGTTGATGAAGAAACCCAATTTTATTTAGACGTTGAAAAGCTAGAAAGTGGTTTTCAAGATAGCGAATTAAGTGATGAGCAAAGAGAAATAAACGCAGTTAGAGACAAGTACACTTTTTTACTAGCAATGGCTGAAAAATATGGTTATGATACTACGGAATTAGAACGTGGTTTTCAAGCTCAACTAGATGCAATTACAGACAAGTACATTAACAAAAGACAAAATAATCGAGATAAGGAATTAAAAGCTGAACAAGAATTGGCAATGGCTAAGGCACAAATGGGATTAAATGCTTTGAATTTGGTTAGTCAAATAGCTACAGCTAATGCTGGTGATGATGTAAAAAGACAAGAAAAAGCATTTAAAATTAAAAAAGCAACGGACATTGCAAGTGCAACTATTGATGGTTATAAAGCTGTTATATCTACATATGCTAATACTCCGGGTGGTGTTTTACTAAAAAGTATAGCATCTACTATAGCTGGTGCATTTGCTATACAGCAAATTCAAGGTATTGCATCACAACAATTTAAAGCACCTGATGATAGTGGTTTACAAAGTACTGCAAGTGGTGGTGGTGGTGCTGGTGGTGGTGCTGGTGGTGGTGATATTATAACACCTGAGTTTAATATTATTGGTGGTGCTGAATTAAATGATACTGAAGGTCTAGGACAACAGCCATTACAAGCATATGTAGTTAGTGGTGATGTAACATCAGCACAAAGTTTAGATAGAAATAGAATTGAAAACGCGACAATTTAAAAATTAAAGTTATATAATTATGCAAGTAATTGAATTAGTCATAGACGAAGAATCTGATGAAATAGGGGTACAAGCTATTAGTGTAGTGAACCAACCAGCTGTAGAAGTAGATTTTATAGCATTAAATAAACAAGTAATGCTAAAAGCATCAGATGATGAAAAACGCATTTTAACTGGTGTAGCATTAATTCCTAGTAAACAAATTTATAGGTATGATGAACAAATGGGTGAATATTATATCTATTTTAGTAAAGATACTATAGAAAAAGCATCACAATTATTTTTAAAAGAATCTAATCAAAAAAATGCTACATATGAACATGCATACGATTTTGATGGTGGTATAGTAGTAGAATCATGGCTAGTATCAGATCCTGAAATGGATAAAGCTAAATACTATGGTTTTGATGTTCCTAAAGGAACATGGATGATTAGCATGAAGATAGAGAATGATAAGGTATGGCAAGATGTAAAAAGCCAAAAAGTTAAAGGTTTTTCTATAGAAGGTTTTTTTGCTGATAAGTTACAGATGAACAAGCTAACAAAAGAAGAAATGCTAGTGCAAAAGATTAAAGATATAATCAATGAAGAAAACACCTAGTAGAATTACTAAAAGTAATGGTAAAAGGGGATGCCTATGTGATGATAACACATATCATCCTAAATGCTGTGATGGTACTATATGGGCAGAAGGTGTAGGTGTTACACAAGGTCAAACAACAATTAGCATAATAAACAATACAGCACAAAGTAGAAACAAAAATAATTCACATGGATAAAATACTACAAGAATTAAAGGTAATAAGTGGTGCATATAAATTAGCTTATTCACATGCTCGTAAAATTGATGAATTACAAGCTAAGATAGAAACACTACTAAAGGATAAAAAAGACGATCTAAAGGGTTATGAAGGTGCTGTAAAGAAGCTAAAAGATAAATCTAGCAAAGGTACAAAAGCACTAGACCTAATAAAAGATATAAAAAGGTTACAAAAAGAAAGTATAATAAGTCATTTTGAATCTAAAACAGATTTAGAAAATGCGACAAAATCAGATAAATAAGTTATATAGGTATGAGCATAAAAAAAGTTAATCAAAAGCTGTATAAATCTAAAAAGGTAGATTTAAAAACTAGAAAAGTAAGTTTAAATAAACTACAAGAATTAAAAGAACAAGCTGGTATATCAGGTTTAAATTACCAATTTGCTGTAGAACAAGTAGAAATAGCACATGAACATTTAATGACTGCATGGGATATAATACGTTTTGAAGAACCTAAAGCAGATGCTGTACAAGATGAATTAGATGAAATTACATCAGGTTTAGATGATTTAGGTATAGAATACCCAGCAGAAGTACAAGATGTTCAAAGTGATTTAGATTATGCTAAAGAACGCTTTAACCAAGTGTTAGTAGACATGGAATGGTGGGGTATTGAACATGGTCAAGATAGAATGTAATATGAAAAGTAGTAAGCAAAGGGTATTAGACAAATTAGCAAAAACACAAGGTGTTAAAAAAGCTAGTAAAAGAAAAATTAATTTATCAGAAATTAATGTATTAAAAGAACGTTTTAGTGAAGATTATGATAGAATTTTAGAAATAAAAGCTGAATTAATATCTAAACTAGAACAAGCAAGTACACAAGCTAATTATTTAATAGATGAATTTTATGATCCTGAAGTATTAGATGATGCTGATAATACAGCATTACAAATAAGTGAAATATTAGGTGAAGTACCTATAGAATTAATAGAACTACAAGAACAAATGAGAAATGTATATACTGAAGCATCTGAATTAGGTAGTGATTATGATAGTGGTATTTATGAATTATTAGCTGGTTTAGAATAACAGATATGCAAAATATATATAACAAATTGGCAAAAACTAACAAGCGTTCAACAAGTGTTAAACACAAGGTAGCACTACAGCAAGTAGATGATTTAACATATAATGAAGATTATATATCTGAATTTGGTTATGTTACACTAAATCAATTATTAGATTTATGTGCTGAAATGGAAGAAAAGCTAGGTTTTTTAGCTGGTTTAGGTGATTTAGCAAAAGAATCATTAGAATCTACTATAGACATGGAAAAAGCTATACAAGATTTAGGTATAAATATGCCTGAAGATATAGCTAATTTAAAGTTAAGATTTACAATTTTAAAAGATTTAGACATGTCGGAAGGTGTTAATGATCAGTTACAAAAAATTAAAGTGAGTTTAGAATTATTTGAAGGTATAGTATAATGCAAAAGATATTTAACAAATTAGCTAAGAAAAAACCTACTAAACTATCTAAAAGACCAGTTAAGCTAGGACAAGTAGATGATATGTTATCTGAGTTAGAAACATATGCATCAGATTATGATAGAATAGCTGGTGATATTATTGGTCTATGTAATGAAGCTGAAGATTTAATAAATCAATTAAGACTATTACAAGAAAGTAAAATACCTTTAATGGTGGTTAAAACTGATGGTCTTATAGCACAAGTATCTGAACTAGGTATTGAAACACCTGAAATACTGCAAGAAGTAGAAGATAAGATTAATAGACTAGATTCAGTACAAGTAGAAGCATTTGAACAAGGTTTAATGCTAGAAGATGTAAGAATAAACATGGGATATTATATAGATTTAATATAAGTTAAAAATGAAAAAAGCAAATACAATTTTGAACAAAATTAAGACAGCATTAGATATGCATGTAGAACTAGAAACACAAACACTAGAAGATGGTGTAACAATAGTAGAAGCTGATGCATTTGAAGAAGGTGCTGAAGTTTTTATAGTAATGGATGAAGAACGTGTACCATTAGCTGTAGGTGAATATACACTACAAGATGGTAGATCATTAGTAGTAGAAACTGAAGGTGTTATAGCTATGATAGGTGAACAAGTAGCTACTGAAGAAGAAGAAAAAGTAGATCCTGAAGTAGATGAAGAATTAGCTAATGATAAACCTAAAATGATAGTAGATACAAAAATCAAAGAAACTTATTTTGAAGAAGAAACGCCATCTGAAGTAGCTGATACTATTAAAGAAGTAGAAGATGAAGTACTAGGTGAAGTATCTACAATTATAGAAGAATTAACACCTGAAGAAGTTACTGAATCTGATGCTGGTGAAATGGCAGTAGCTGTAGTAGAAGCTGTTACTGAAACACTAGAAGAAATGCCTGAAGAATTGAAGTCTAAATACATGACTAAGAGAAAAAAATATGGCAAGTCTAAGCTAACTGAAGAAGAAGCTGAAGTAGTAGCTGAAGCTGAAGGTGAAATAGTAGAAGCTGTAGCTGAAGTAGTTAATGCTGAAACACCTGAAGAAATTACACCTGAAATAGCTGAAGAAATTGCTAGTGTAGTAACTGAAGCTGTACAAGAAATAGTAGCTGATGCACCTGAAGAATTAAAAGCACAGCTATTCAAGAAAACAAAACTTTCTAAAGCTAAAAAGTCTAGTAAATCAAGAATAGACATGGCTAAAGAAAAAATAGCTAGAATTAAACAACGTCAAGATTTAAAGACTAAAACTAACACTAGCAAAAAACGTATTAAACATAATCCTGAATCAGCTGTAAAACCAAAACAAGAATTTAAGTATGCTGAAGGTAGAGTAGAATCTACTATGGATAGAGTTTTAAACAGATTATATAACAAGTAAATAATTTTTAATAATAAATAACAAAAAAATGAAAAAACATTCATTAAACAAAAGAAGAAAAGTAAATCTTGCTACTACTACATCGATTACTACCACATATCAGGGAGAATCGGCGGGAAAATATGTAAGTGCTATGCTTTTAACTGCAAACACTATAGAAAATGGTGGTGTAGAAGTAATGCCAAACATTAAGTTTAGAGCAACTATGAAAAAAGGTCTATTAGATGATATTGTAAAAAATGCTGAATGCGATTTTGAACCTACATCTGAATTAACTTTGACAGAACGTGTCATCGAACCTTCTGAACTAGCTGTAAATCTCACTTTGTGTAAGAAAGATTTTAGAGATGACTGGGATGCAATTTCTATGGGTTATTCAGTATATGATAATCTACCACCATCATTTCAAGAATGGATGATAGCATATGTACTAGGTAAAGTAGCACAAAGAAATGAATTATCTTTATGGCAAGGTGTAGGTACTGGCGTAAGTGCAGTATCAGGTCAATATGACGGATTTTTAACGCATATGGGTAGGGGTATCACATCAGGTGATATTCCAGCTGGTAATGTAATTACTGGTATTGCTGGTGGTATTAATGCAGGAAATGTAATTGATGAATTAGGTAAGGTAGCTGATGCCATTAGTGATGCAAATTATGGTGCTGAAGGATTATCAATTTATATTCCACAAAATGTAATGAGAGCATATGTTAGAAGTCTCGGAGGTTTTGGCGCACAAGGTTTAGGTGCATCAGGTACAGATTCTAAAGGTACACAATGGTATAACAATCAAGCACTAAGTTTTGATGGTATTCCTTTATTCATGTGTAATGGTTTACCAGCAAATAAAATGGTAGCTACTACAAAAGATAATCTATATTTTGGAACTGGAATTTTGAATGATGCAAATGAAGTACGTTTAATTGATACATCAGAAACACTAGGAGATCAAAATGTCAGAGTTGTTTGTAGATTTACAGCTGGATGTAACTACGCAATAGGTGATGATGTTGTTACATATGGTGTAGCTGGTATCTAAGAAGAAAAAGAGAAAAGGGTTATGTTAAAGTAACCCTTTAAATAATAATAAATAAAACATTAATTATGAGCTGTTTAATAGCAAATGGTCGTACCGAACAATGCAAAGACTCAATTTCAGGTATAGATTCAATTTTTTTCATCAATTTCGAAGATTTGGATATAGAGAATGTAACCTATGCAACTGGTGGTGATGATATTACCCTAATTACTGGTGTTACTGAACTATACAAATATGAATTGAAGGGTGCAAATTCCTTTGAGCAAAACATTATGAGTAGTAGAGAAAATGGTACTACCTTCTTTGAACAAGTACTAACTATTCAAATGAAAAGACAAGATGTGGCAACACATAAAAACGTTAAATTTTTGGCATATGGCAGACCTAAAATTGTAGTACATACACGAAGCAATCAATGGTTTTTGATGGGATTAAATGAAGGTGCTGATGTAAATGCTGGAAAAGTAAGTACTGGAAGTGCCTATGGTGATTTTAATGGTTATGAGTTAACATTCCAAAGTAATGAACGCATACCAGCAAATTTTTTAACTGATGGTACTGGTGGTGATTTAGCTGATGAAAATGCATTAAAAGATTTATTTAATAATGCAGTAGATCCAGTTACAATTCACGACAATTAAAAGATAGTTAAATAAATAAGTTATCAATTAAGGGTATATGTAATGTGTACCCTTTTTTAGTACAAAAATGTTTTTCTTTGTTATATAGTTATGACTATACTACTACCTGATACAGCTACAGATCAAGAAGTAAAATACATACCTTTTATTACAGCAAATGTAACTAAGGTAGAATTTTTAGATGAACAACAAAATGTAGTAAGTACAGCTACTTTTAATAGTCAAGCTGTAGAAAGTTTTTATACTAAAATTAATGTAGCTATACAGCTAAAAGATGGTTCTATTTACATGATGCTGTTTTATAATGGTGATGATGTAATTTTTAGAGATAAATGTTTTAGTACATCACAGCCAGTAAGCACCTTTAGTGTAAATCATGGTGTTTATGTTAATGCACCTAGTACACCTAATCAATATATAATATATGACCAGTAATAATTTACATGTAATTAATTTAGTTTCATATGAAGCACCTGAAATAACGGAAGGTACTAAAGATGAATGGGTATCATATGGTAATAATAATGATTATTATGAATGGGTAATAGATAGATATACAAATTCACCTACTAATAATGCTGTAATAAACAATGTAGTTAAATTAATCTATGGTAAAGGGTTAAAAGCTACAGATAGTGCATCTAAACCTAATGACTATGCACAAATGGTTACCTTGTTTAAAAAGGAATGCATTAAACAGCTAATATCAGATTTAAAGATGTTAGGACAATGTGCTATACAAGTTATATACAATGGTGATAGAAGCAAAATTATAGAAGCATATCACATACCTATACAATTAATAAGACCTGAAAAATGTAATGCTGATGGTGAAATAGAAGCATATTATTTTAGTAATAATTGGGGTGATCCTAAAAAATACCCACCAAAAAGAATTAGTGCATATGGCATGAGTAATAGTGATACTGAAATATATTGCATTAAACCATATTCACCTAATTTAAAATACTTTGCATATCCTGATTATTTAGGAGGTTTACAATATGCTATGCTTGAAGAAGAAATAGCACTATATCTTGTAAATGAAGCACAAAATAGTTTCTCCGGTACTAAAATTTTAAATTTTAATAATGGAGTACCATCTGAAGAAGAAAGGGATGAAATAAGTAGGGATGTAATTAATAAATTATCAGGTAGTCAAGGACAAAAATTAATAGTAGCATTTAATCATGATGAAGCTAATAAAACTACGATAGATGATGTAAGTTTAGATAATGCACCTAGTCACTATGAATACCTTAGTGATGAAGCTATGCGTAAAATTTTACTATCACATCATGTTACATCACCTTTAATACTAGGTATAGCTACATCTAATGGTTTTGGTAGTAATGCTGATGAATTGAAAAATAGTTATGTACTATATGAAAATATGACATTAAGACCATATAGAGAAATGCTAATAGATGCATTTGATAATATATTAGGTTTTAATGGTGTTCATTTAAACTTGTATTTTGATAGCTTAAAACCATTAGAATTTACAGATCCTTTAGGTCAATTAGTAATAGATGATGAAGAACAAAAAAAACTAAGCAAAGAAGTAAAGAAATTTAATGCTAGTGACTATGGTCATTCAAAAGAAAAAAACTGGGTTTTAATAGATTCTTTTGATGTAGACATGGATAGGGAAGCTGAGATAGATAAAGAGCTGTTAGAAGCTCAGAAAACAGCTGATAAGCACATTGAAGAAGAAAAGCTAAGTAGAAACACTAAGCTAAGTAAACTACAAAAGATAAAAAAGATATTATTAGATGATATTAGTGCATCACCTGATGAAGTATCTGAGTTAGACTGGATAGTAAATGGCTTTTATTTTATCACTAGATACAAATATGAAGAAACACCATCACCAAAAGCTAAAGGTGAAAGTAGGGAATTTTGTAAAGAAATGATGTCAGCTAATTTATTATATAGACGTGAAGATATAGATAGAATGTCATCTGATGGGGTAAATAGTGAATTTGCACCAGCTGGTCAAAGTGGTTATAATATTTTAAAATGGAAGGGGGGTAGTTATTGCCATCATGCATTTAAAAGACAAATATTTATAGGTTTAGATACTGGTGAACCATTAGATCCTGATAGTAGGGAAGCACAACAAATTAGTATAAGTAGGGCTAGAAAATATGGGTATAACCTAAAAGATCCTAAAGGTACAGCCATAGCACCAATTAATACAGCTGATAGAGGATCATTAAAAAATTCATAATATGCCACAAGAAGTTTTATTTGTAACCAAAGAAGATGTAGTTAGATATACAGATTTAAATGGTAATACAGATGTAGATAGATTTTTAAGTAAAGTTAAGATAGCACAAGATTTAGATGTTCAGGTATTGTTAGGTACAAGATTATTTGAACGTATAAAAACAGATATTATTAATGATACATTAGCTGATCCATATTTAACGTTATTAGAAGAAAAAATAAAACCTATAGTAATACATTATGCTATGGTACAATTTTTACCATCAGCACCATATGTAGTAGGTAACAAAGGGGTATATAAAAGAACATCAGAAAATGGTCAAGTAGTAGATGCTAATGAACTGATAAAAATGATAGAAAATGAACGTAGTGTAGCTGAAGCATATGCACAGCGTTTTATAGACTATATGTGTTACAATCAGACACAATTCCCTGAATACTATAGTAATGTAAATGATGATATTTACCCTACAAGAAGAAACTATTTTAATGGATGGTATATATGAAGCAATATAAAACAAAGGTTTTAAATTTAAAAAAGCTAATAACCTATTTAAAAAAGAAAAATGGCATTAACAAAAAGAATAAGTGATTTACCAGCTAAAAATAGTACTATAGATAGTACTGATTTAGTACCTATTGCTGAAGTAGATGCTACATCATCTAGTGGATATATAACAAAGTATGTAACTGGTAGTGAAATAACATCAGATAATGCATTAATAGAATTTAATACACAATCTACTACATATACTTTGGTATTGTCAGATGCTAATAAAATGGTAGAAATAAATAATGCATCAGCAAATGAAATTATAATACCTTTAAATAGTGCTGTAGCTTTTCCTATAGGTACACAAATATTAGTAAGTCAATTAGGATCAGGTCAAACAAGTATAGGTAAATCTGTAGGTGTTAATTTATACTCTGAAGGTAATAAGGTAAATATATCAGGTCAATATGGTATAGTTACAATTATTAAAAAAAGCACAGACCTATGGTATGTAGCTGGTAATTTAACTACATGATATGTTACTATCTACACATGGCATTATAGCACCTAGTACACCATCTTTTAATAATTTGAGTACAAGTTTTGATGGTGTTGATGAACAAATTGATTTCACACAAGTAGATTTAACAAGTGATTTTACTACGTCTTTTTGGATAAAGCCAGTATCTGTAGGTACAAGTTTTTTAGTTGGTAGAAATACTAATAGTGATTATATATGGCTAAGAACTACATCACAAATAAGAATAAGAGTAAATTTTAGCACATATACATATACTGAAACTGGTGGTAACAATATTAATTTAAACGCATGGAATCACCTACTAGTAATAAGAAGTAGTGGTAATGCATTAAGAATATTTTTAAATGGTGCTAGTTTTAGCACATCTCAAACAGCATCAGGAAATCACAGACTAACACAAATAGGTGGTGTATATGGTAATTTTTATGAAGGTAACGTTGATGAGGTAGCTTTTTGGGATAGTGACCAGTCAGCTAATAGAAGCACAATTTATAATGGTGGTACACCTGATGATTTAACTACATTAGCACCTTTACTATGGTATAGAATGGGTGATGGTGATACATACCCTACCATAAATGATAATGCTGGTACAAATAATGCTACTATGCAAAATATGAGTAGTGCAAATTTTGTAAGTGATGTACCATAAAAATAAAACAAACAATATAAGATAATTATACATATGAAGGGCATGGAACAATTTACAGATTTAATAGCAATAGCTATAGGTATGGTAGGTGCATTAGCGAAGGGATTAAAAAAGAAATTAAAACTACAGACAATAGCTATAGGTATGGTAGTAGCTGGTATTTTATCTTATAGTTTAATAGGAGTAGTAGAATTATTCTATAGTGAATTAACACCTAAACTAATTATCTTAGTAAGTTTTGTAGTAGGATGGGTAGCAAATGAATTAACAGAAAAAATAGATTTAGTTTTTAATGATCTATATGAAGAATTATATAAAAAAGTAAAAAACCTATTAAAATGAATGATACATTAATACATACAGATACTATAGTAGATGGTAAACATAAAGTAATAGATACTATATGTAAAAATGATACTATCTATATAGAAACTACTACCTATGATAAGGAATATGAAATAATAGAAAAGCTAATAGATCATAAAGATTTTGGTAAAAGCGTAGTTAGTGTTTTAATATTGGTATTTGTTGCATATACTCTATTATCTAAATGGAATCACAAGAAATGAAATTAGATTTAAGCAAAATAAATTTTGTTGGTTTAGATGACAATGAATATCTAAGGGTAGAAACTGATAAAAAGCAAATATACCTACATCATACAGCTGGTAATTCTAGTGGTGTAAATTGTATAAGGTACTGGAATAATGATAATAGGGGTAGAGTAGCTACTTGTATAGTTATATCAGGAAAAGATCCTAAAATGAGTAAAGATGGTGAAATTTGTCAAGCATTTAGTAGTAAATACTGGGCATATCATTTAGGGGTAAAAAGTGAAATATTTAAAGCATATGATGTAGAATACCAGCTACTAGATAAACATTCTATAGGTATTGAAATATGCAACTGGGGATATTTGACTGAAAAAAATGGTAAGTATTATAACTATGTAAATGGTGAAGTACCTGAAGATGAAGTAACAATATTAGAAAAAGCATATAAAGGGAAAACATACTGGCATAAATACACAGATGCACAAATAGAATCTGTTAGACAGCTATTAGTTTTTTGGCATGATAGATATGGTATTAGTATAACCTATAATGAATGCGATATGTGGCAAGTAAGTAAAAGGGCATTAAGGGGTGAAAATGGTTTATTTAGTCATAACAGCGTAAGACCTGATAAACTAGATATTTACCCATGTCCTAGAATGATAAACATGTTAAAACAATTATAATGGCAAAGAAAAAAGAAACTAGATTAGAGAAAAAAGAAGCTAGAAAAGATGCTAGAGCAAAAAAGCAAACAGCAAAAAGATCTAAGAAAAAAGATTTAGATATATCTATAGATACTAAAAATATAGATATTGACATAGAACGCAAAGATGGTGTATTTACAGCTGATATAGATACTAAAAATGTAGATGTTCAGATAAGAAAAGATGCTGAAGGTACTAAAGTAGATGTACAAAGTGAAGGTAAATTAGGTGAATTTATCGGCAAAATCATAGCTAGAAGAATCACAAAGAAAAGGGGATAAACTTATAAAGTTTAACATTTGTTCAACAAGTGTTTGTTTTTTTGTAACTAAATGATTATATTGGCGTATAATCAATTAAACTTAAAAATATAAACATGGTAAAATTATTTAAAACAAATGGTGAAATAGTGGAAAATTTCACAGCTGAAACACTAAAAGAAAAACAAGAAGCTGTAGGTGGTTACATAGAATTAGTCAGGGTACATGATGGTTCATTCTTAGTAGTTAATGAAGATGGTATATATAATGCCTTAGAAATTAATGAAAATGCATCTAAGGTAGCTAATATGCATATAGTAGGTAATGCTATACATATAACTGATGCTGATGTGAGTACATTCTTAGATTAATAAAAAAAGGTGGTTTTATAAGGACCACCTTTTCTATGTTACGTTGAAACGAATAAAATATAAACTTTATAAATATACAAAAAAATGAGTAAAGAAAATGAATATCCAAAACTTTTTAAAATCTATTTTCATAGATACGGAAAAAGAAATTTTATAACTGATTTAACTATAAAAAATGAAGATCATGAAAACTTAATGTATGATAAGTTAAAAAGTGATGATAAAGATTTATGGTATGAAATAGTAAAACGATAGCACATGGAACTATATATAGAATGTTTTGAATGTGGTGGTAGTGGTGAAGTAGAAAGTACATCACCAATTTGTTTTAAAACAGCTAGTGAATGCTGTGGTGGATGCTATGAAAAATATACTTGTAAATATTGTGAAGGTAGTGGTGAAATACATCCATTAGATGAAGAAATGAATGATAATATAATGATGCTAAAAAGCTATTATCAAATGTTAGATAGTTTTGAAATAATGCAAAAAGAATTAAATAGCTGGAAGGTACAATTTAGTGAAGATGCTATAGCTACTTATAATATGATGGCTAATAAAAGATATGCTGAAGATTTGGTAAATCTTAAAAATCAAATAAAAAGAATAGATTTGCATGTATCTAAGCTAGAAGAAGAAGTAATGAAAAGTATAGACTGGTATAGAGAAAACGAATAATAATATAAACTAAAACAAAAAATGGATAAATTAACATGGTTTAAATTCAGCCCTAGTGACTGGATGATGGGTAAAATAAGTAAACTACCTTTAAAAGTACAAGGTGAATATATTAGATTTATATGCACCTACTGGAATAAAAAATGTGAAATGAGTATAGATGATGCTAAATTAGAATTTAGTGATGCATCATGGAAAAAGCTACAGCAATATAATTTAATTAAAGTAAATGAAAATGCTGTATGTATAGAATTTTTAGATGAACAAATGTTAGATATTAATTTATTGAGCATTAAAAGAAGTCAAGCTGGTAAAAGATCAGCTGAAATTAGGTCTAAAAAGAACACAAGTTTAACAAGTGTTAAACAAAATCCAACAGAAAAGAAAAGAAAAGAAAAGAACATAGATATATATAGGCAATTTGAACACCTAAAAATATCTAATATTGAATATCATAAACTACTTAGTATCTACTCTAGAGAAAAAATAGATGAATGCTTAGATAATATTGAAAATTACAAGAATAACAAGAATTACAAAAGTTTATATTTGACAGCTAAAAGCTGGTTACAAAGAATGCCACAAAATAATGAACAAGATAATTTAGTTAATAACGTAATGAAACAAATAAATGATAAGTAAAAAAGGTGAACACATAGACTATCTATACAAAGTAAGGGATGGTAAAATAAAACTAGGTTTAGGAATAGGATGTAAACTAGATGATTATTTAAGATGGAAAAAAGGACAAATAAATATTCTTTTAGGACATGATAACGTAGGGAAAACTGCATGGTTTAATTTTTATGCATTATGTTTATCTATGAAGCATAATATAAAATGGTGTATATACTCAGGGGAAAATAGTACTGGTCAAATAGCTAGAGATATGATAACTATGCTATCAGGATGTGATTTAACAGAACTTAGCTATGATGAAATAAGAAGTTATAATAACATTATAGAATCACATTTTGATTTTATAGATAATAAAAAAATATATACACCTAATGAATTACTAAAGGTATTTGAAGATAGTGATGCTGATAGCTTTGTAATTGATCCAGTAACAGCTTTAAATAGAAATTTTCAATATGCTGATACATATGGTTTTTTAAATGATGCTAGACATTTTTGTAATAAGACTAACAAAACTTTATACATTACTACGCATCCAGTAACTGAATCTGGTAGAACTGGTAACTTATATCCTAAAGGTCACATGTGGGAAGGAATGATAAAACCATGTTTAAAAAGTCATTGTGAAGGTGGAAAACCCTATAGTAATAGATCAGACGATATGATTATATGTCACAGATTAACCAATCATAAAGATATGAGATACTACACTATGATAGACATAGCTAAAGTTAGAGATACAAGTAGTGGTGGTAAACAGACAAATTTAGATGAACCCTTATTATTTGAATACAATTATGGTAAAGGGTTTAAAATTAATGGTGATGATCCATTAAAAGAATATAGGGGATTAAAAACAAAACAATTATTTTAAAATGGAAATAGAAATACTACATACAGATATAGCTATAAAAACTATGCTAATAAAAATAGAATCATCACTAGAAGATTTTAAAGCTAATACACCACATAGAAAAGATATTATAGAATCAATGTCAGATACATTAAAAGATTTAAGAGATATTAAAACTATGTATGAATTTCTTAAAAATCATTATCAAAGTAATGATGTTATATTATTTCATCATACAAAAGAAATAGAAAAGCTAAGAAATGATAACAGAAAACTTAGAGGTGAATTACAAGCTATTACTAATAACTTAGAAATATGAAACTTTTAGAATTACATGCTGGAAGTAGATCAATAGGAAAAGTAGCACAAAGTTTAGGAATGCAAGTTTTTAGTGTAGACTGGGAAGGTTATGATAATATAAATTTAATAGCTGATATAGAACATTTAAAAAAAGAAGATATACCTTTTATTCCTGACATTATATGGTCATCACCTGACTGTACTACTTATTCCATAGCTGGTATAAGTCATCATAGAAAAGAAAAAACTTATAAACCTAAAAGTGATTATGCTAAAAAATGTGATAGATTAAATATAAATCAAATAAAACTTATAAAAGAATATTTAAAATTAAATCCAAATTTAAAATATTTTATAGAAAACCCTAGAGGTGCATATAGAAAAATGCCATTTATAAAATTTAGTGATAGAGGTACTATATGGTATTGTAGGTACGGTGATAATAGGGCAAAACCTACAGATATTTTTACTAATCATTTATATACAATGTTCAATATAAATGGATGGCATCCTAGACCATTATGTTTTAATGGAAATAAACATTGTCATCATGAAGAAGCACCAAGAGGTAGTAAAACTGGTACACAAGGTATTAAAGGTACTTATTATAGAAGTAAAATCCCTGAAGAACTTTGTTTAGAAATATTAACAAGCTGTATAAAACATGAAAACACCTAAAAGAAAAATTAAAGATAAGCTAGAAAAAGTAGTTAAAAGCATAGTTAAGATTAGAGATAATAACACATGTCAAAAATGCTTAAAAAAAGTTAGTGGTGCTAATTGTCATGCATCACATGTAATACCAGTAAGTAGGGATGGTAGACTAGCATTTGATATAGACAATTTAAAAGTACTTTGTTTTCATTGTCACATTAACTGGTGGCACAAACATCCTATAGAATCTGGTCAATGGTATTTATCTAAATTTCCAGCTAGATATAAATACTTAGAACACATGCATTTAGAAAATCAAAGTAAAGGTAGTATAAGTATAAAATGGTATGAAGAAAAATATAAGATATATAAAGAAATTCTTGATACTATGGTATAATATTATTATATTGCAATCTAAAATATAAACAAATGAATAAACTAGAAGAACTTACAGCACAAGTAATGAAACGTGAAAAAGAAGAATGGGAACATTGTATGAAAATGCATGATAAATATGGTAGGGATGATAGACTATCAGAACAAGCACTAGCTAGATGGGGACAATGGAATGATTTTAAATATATGTTGAAACAAATAAATAATAAATAATGAATAAAACACAAACACCTAAAAAACAAGTAAAGAAAAAAGAAACGATCTATGAAGCATTAATAAAGTTTCAAAGTGAAGTACCTATTTTAACACAAAACACTAAAGGTTATAATTACACCTATGTAGATTTAGCTGAAATAATTAGAGTAATAACACCTATACTAGAAAAAAATAATCTAGGTATTATACAGCCATTAGAAAGTGATGGTATTAGAACCATATTATATCATACTATATCAGGTGAACAAATAGAAACATTTTGTGAAATACCTAAAGATGTTCAATTAAAGAACATGAATTTTTTTCAATCCTATGGTAGTGCCATTTCTTATTTTCGTAGGTACTCTATATCATCATTACTTAATTTAGTATCTGAAAAGGATATGGATGCTAGGGGTGAACAAACAAAAGCTAAAAGAAAGTTAGATGATGCTACATTTAAAAAAGCATTAGTATCTATAGAAGCTGGTGATTATAGTGTAGAAGAATTAAAACAAAACTTTGCATTGACTAATCAACAAATAGACCAGCTATGAAGATAAGAAGTAGTGCATTAGGTAAAATAATGACTAATAGTAGAACTAAAGGTACATTATCTAAAACATGTAAATCATACATAGAAGAATTGTTTTTAGAACAAGAATTAGGTATTAAAAAAGATTTTTGGTCTAGGTACACAGATAAGGGTATGATAGTAGAAAAGGATGGTATAACCCTAGCTAATGAAGTTTTAGACTGGGGTTTACCATTTAGTGAAATACATGGTGAACAACATTCATTAGAGAATGATTATATAACTGGGCATACAGACGTATTAAATAAAAATCTGTTAGCTGATATAAAATGTAGCTGGAATGCATCTACATTTCCATTTTTTGAAGATGCTGTAGATAAAAATTACATGTGGCAATTAATGGGGTATATGTTTTTAACTGGATATGATAAAGCTGAATTGGTTTATTGTCTTATAAATACACCTGAACATATGGTGTTAGATGAAATAAAAAGGGAACATTGGAAACAAAACAGCTATTGGAATGGTGACGAAGATCCTGATATAGAAGCACATATTAGGTCACAGCATAATTTTGATAACATGGATAAAAACATGAGAGTTAAAAGATATATTATAGAACGTGATGAAAAGCTAATAGAAGCTATAAAAGAACGTGTAGAAGAATGTAGGGAATACTACGAAACATTAAAAAGTAAAATAAATAAATAAATAAATAATAACCTATGGAAAGTAAAATGAATAGTGGTGCAATTTTTAAGAATGTGCATAAAAAAACAGAAAAGCATCCTGATTATAAGGGAAGCATAAATGTAGATGGTGTAGAAAAAGATATATCTTTATGGGTAAACACCAGTAAAGCTGGTACTAAATACTTTTCAGTATCTATACAAGAAGCATATGTACCTTTACAAGATAGTACTGAAGAAGTTAAGGATGATTTACCTTTTTAAATAAATATGATATGTCATACATTAAAGATCAGGAATTAAGACAACAAATAATAAATGTGCTAAAATTTAAGTCAAGAAATCAAATAGTAAAAACTATACAAGAAGATGGTGATAAATTTCATCAGTATAACATAGATAGATTTATAGCTGGTCATGATGTATCATTAAGCACATTAAAAAAGCTAAATAAATATATAGCTAAACTACAATAAATAGAACCTACCTTTGAAAAACAATAGCATAACGAAACTATAAAATGATAAGGTAGGTTTTTTACTATGGTACACTACTTAGAAATACTAAATACATGCCATCATGAATGGGTATCTATAGTTAGAAGTTTCGGTGGTGGAATTTATAGTGAAGATATAGTACAAGAAACTTATTTAAGAATTGATAAAGCTGGTAGTAAAAATAAACTGGTAGTAGCTGGTGAAATTAATAGGGGTTTTATGTGGATCACTTTGCGTAATAATTATATAAACTTTGCTAAACAAAAAGCTAAGGTGCAAAAGATAGAACTAAAAGACTATCACATGAAAAACATTATACAGCATGAAAAGACGAAATATATAGCTAATGATATACTAGAACAAAAGATACATAAAGAAGTATCTAAATGGCATTGGTACGATAAAGAAATGTTTTTACTAATTACATCAGGAAAAGTATCTATGAGAAAAGTAAGTAGGGATAGTAAAATAAGTTTATCTAGTATAGCTAATACCATGAACAAATGTAAAAAAAGACTAAAAATAGCTATAGGTGAAGATTACGAAGATTATATAAATGGAGACTATAAAATGATTAACTAGTGTATAAAACTATATTTAGACTAAACATATTTAATATTAAAATAAGGATATACAAAAGGGTATGAGTAACAGCGAAGAGAAAAAATGGATTTTATCACTAGACAAAGAAGAAAAGATATATTTGATGCATGAGGTACTTAAATCTAAAAACTATGGTGTATGGTTTAGATTTATAGATGTGCTGTTAGAAGCACCTATATCAGCTGGTGGGATAACTACAGATGAAATAGATAGTATATGGTCTAAGTATATGCCTAAACCTAAAAAAGATTAATGCTATGCAAATAGATTACACATAATAAATTTATATTTGAGTATGAAATTAATAAACCTAGCAAATGAATATGATTATAACTATGAACATGAAGTAGTACTTTATATGTATCATAGTTTTTTAAATGGTAACAGAATGCAAACAAAACAGCTATACAATGAAATAATGTCATGTATAGATTATCATTTATTTCCTGAAATTATAGTAGAACATTTAACACAAAATGAATTAAATAATTTATTAGATTATATTAATGTATCTGATGATAAAATTAGACATTGGATAAATTTACATTACAATAAATAAAAACTATGGAAGAACCAAAAGACAAAAGAACGAAAAAGTATAAGGAATGGAAAAAACTACAAGGTGCTGGTGACCTAGTAGAAAAAGTACTACAAGTAACTAAAGTAGATAAAGTAGCTAAATGGATATTAGGTGAAGATTGTGGATGTGAAAAACGTAAAGAATACTTAAATAAAGTTATGCCATTTGCTAAGGTAGAATGCCTAAATGAAGATGAATATAACTGGTTACATAAATACTATAATGGTAAAACATCTAGAATAGATAGTAGTACACAAGATCAATTTAATGTTATATATAATAGAATATTTAATAAAAAAGTAGGTAGGTCATCATGTCCATCTTGTGTAGCACAAAGAATTAAGGAAATGAGAAAAATATACAATGAGTATAAATAAGACCTACAGCACAAATACAGCATACCATGAGCAAAGAACATATAAAAGAACATGAATTTAAAAAAGGTGAATCAGGCAATCCAAAAGGTAGACCAAAGGGATCTAAAAATAGAAGCACCATAGCTAGAAAATGGTTAGAAACTAATCAAAAAAAACTTAATGTATTAACTGGTGAAAAAGAAAATCTATCACATGAAGATTTAATGACATTAGCACAAATAAAAAAAGCCATTGATGATAAAGACGTACAAAGCTATAAAGCATTAATGGATAGTGCATGGGGTAGTGTAATACAACAAAGTGATTTAAACCTAAACATAGATAAAGGTAACCTTCCTGAATGGCTAAATGAGTAAAGCGAACCCTAACTATACCTATGTTAAAAAGAATGTACCTAATCAAAGGATAACACTACTACAAGGTGGTACACGGTCAGGGAAAACATGGTCTATTATCTACTGGATAATATGGCTATGTAAAGAACATGCTAATTCTAAGATGGAAATAGATATATGTAGAGATACATTCACAGCACTAAAAAATACAGCTTGGAAGGATTTTAAAGATGTGCTAATAAAACATGATCTATATGATAGGACATGCCATAATATGACTAATGGTAAATATGAATTGTTCGGTAACACTATAAGTTATTATGGTGCTGATAGCACAAATAAAATACATGGTAGGTCTAGGGATATTCTATGGATAAACGAAGCACATCAATTCCCTAAAGATACTATAGACCAACTATTTCCTAGAACAAGATATAGAATAATAGCTGATTACAACCCAGCACTACCTTTAGAACATTGGCTAGATGATTATATAGATGATTACCCACCATTGATAACTACATATAAAGACAATCCACATTTAACAAAAGACCAAATACTAGACATAGAAGCTAAGATAAAAAATGATTACTGGTGGAAGGTTTACGGAACTGGTATAAGGTCACAGCCAACTGGTGCAATATTTAGCAACTATAGTATAGGGGAATTTAAAGAATGTGAAATAGTAGGTTTTGGACAAGATTATGGTTTTTCAAAAGATCCTAATACACTAATCAAAGTAAGTATAGATAGACCTAAAAAGAAGATATACCTATATGAATGCTTTTATGAAACTGGTCTAAGTACAGCACAGCTATTCGAATTGAATAGTAAATATGCTGGTAGACATCTGATAGTAGGTGATAGTGCAGAACCTAGATTAATCAAAGAACTATTTGATAGAAAGTTAAATATAGTAGGATGTACTAAAGGACAAGGTAGTGTAACAGCTGGTATTAGTTTAATGCTAGAATATGATATAGTAATAGATCCTAGTAGTAAAAACCTAATTAAAGAATTTAATAACTATAGCTGGATAGACAAAACAAATAAATCAGTACCCTTAGATAATTGGAATCATGGCATAGATGCTAGTAGATATTTTATTAGCAAGATATTAGAAAACCCACATAGAAACAAGTACTACATTAAGTAAGGTACAAAAAGACGAAATATTGTTATATAAGTATGAGTAATACAATAGGATATGGTCAAGCATCAATTAATAACATAAATGGTTATGGTCAAGGTGCAAAAAATAGTACAACTGGGTATGGTGAAATAGAAGCATTAAGCTGGTCACCTGAAACTAACATAACAGGAACGCCAAGTACACCAACTTTTAGCAATACAAGGTCAATAGCATTGGATGGTGTTGATGATTCAATTAGTTTATCAAATATAACCATTGATAATACAAGTTTTACATTTAGTATGTGGATAAAACCAATTAATTCAATTAGCAATGATATGTTGATTCAAAAACAATCAACACCAAGAAATGCAATGTTTGGTTTACAATCAGTTAGTGGTTCTTTTTGTGCGTTGGTGAGTTATTACAATAATAGTTCATCAGTAAAAGTGCAAAGTAATAACATTGCAAAAGTGGATATGTTGAATAATTGGTCACACGTTGTAATTGTGAGAAATGGTTTGGATTCAACATTTTATCTAAATGGTGCAAATATTGGGGGCGGAACATTTGTAAGTTCACAACCATCAACAATTGATATTGATAAAATTGGTTTTGGTTTTAACAATTGGTATTTTGAAGGAAACATTGACGAGGTAAGTATTTATAGTAGAGGATTAACTCAAACCGAAGTAACATCTATCTATGGTGGAGGTGTTCCTTCAGATGTTTCAACAATTAGCGGTATTACTAATTGGTATCGTTGCGGTGACGGAGATACTGCACCAACTCTGACAGATAATATTGGAAGTAATGACGGAACAATGACAAACTTTAGTACATTCTCAACAGACGTACCAACATAAACACGAATTAATAAATAAAAAAATGAGTACAAGAATAGCAGACACATACGCAATAATAAACATTGCAGATTTATCAAACATTGATTTTGCACAAGTAGGTGAAACTGACGAAAACACGATTAGAAAAAGTTTAGACGAAACAGAATTCGTTTTAAAGTGGAATACAGAACCTACTTTTATAGCTGATGGATCCGTAACGCCTTTACAAACTTTAACGCACGAAGAAGCTTTAGTGCTTATGGCTTCAGCAGAATGGTCTGAACCTATACCTGTAGAATAATGCACACAAAAGTTTTAGCAATATTATATTTCGTGTTTGGCTACATTGCAGCCTTCGGAATGTTTTACGATAATACTTTTCACGTAAAAGCTATTGGGTGCTTTCTTGCAATATACTTAACATACCAACTAACAGAGCAACTTGAACAATGAAAACGCAGTTTCTAATATTACAACTAAAACTAAAGACTTATTCAATGCAGCTACTTGCAATTATTTCATCTTTCTTTTTGCC
>WLWF01000703.1_pt1 | contig 31328 bp, 42 predicted proteins | sample 6718331 | NCBI WGS metagenome assembly WLWF01 (sample SAMN12718692, study PRJNA515312) | sponge metagenome | isolation source: marine sponge | host: Mycale hentscheli | place: New Zealand: South Island, Marlborough, Capsize Point | collected 2003-05-01 | reverse complement strand
TGGGGACCACAGGAACTTGGAACGATATATATACTGACGATCTAATAACAGGTTATATAGTAGAATTTGAGATTCCACTTTACAATCCTGAGATGCAGGATTTGGGATTCAGGGTGCTGTGGGATTTAGGGTGCTGTGAAGACGTGATCCCATAATCGGGTTGAGGGTGGAAGTTCACAATTATGGATATTTAGGGAGGACGGGGTGGGGTGGGGGGGTCTCAGAGATGGTGCGCCTCGTGAACGGATCGAATGTTCTGCCGACGGTCTTCCGCTCCTCGTACCGCATTACGGAGGAGGACGATTTCATGATCCACGACGAGAAGGCCTTTGACTACTTGGACCACTACCTCACCCTGGGACCATACGGACGCGACGAGTCGATCGAAGTTTCCGAGTACAAGGTTGCCGTGAACCCGGGCGACGAGTTTCGTGTGGAGACGCGGCACGACGGATTGTACGACGACGTGGTGTGCACCTCGACCTTTGCGACGACGTGGCAAGGACGCGGCGGGACTTACGGCGTCAACCGCAACGGGCGTCACTGCAACCTGAGGTTCATGGACGACCCCCGCTCGAACAAGCTGATCGTGGTCTGCGTCCCCCTCAAGAGTACGGTGCTCACACGCGGCATCGGAGTCGGCAAGCGCGTTGGCTACACGACGACGGTTGGACCCAAACCCCGCGACTTTGGCAAGCCGATCCGCATCTACGTCTTTCACATGTCGAACATGGTGCGCATGCTCAACGTGTACCTCGAGGAGATGGGCATCACGCCGGAGCAGGCCATCGCGATCCTCACATCGGAGACACGGGCACGACGCCGTTCGCCTCCGTCAGCGATCGATGCATCATCTCTCCCGGATACAGATAGTCCCTGATCTGATCGCTCACCACCACGGCCCGCGGATCCGGAATCATCGTCTGGATCGCCGACTGTATTGAATCCAAGTCCTGCTCCAGCTTCCCTGCTTGCCGGCTGTAGAGCGTAACTCCATCGTTTAAGTAAACCCTCAACTTGGCAAGTCTGTCCTTTAGCTTGTCCTTAACCACGGGCGGGGCGTAGCGGACGAGGGACTCCACCCCGTCGATGATGGCCTGCTGCAGAGGGGCTTCTGGTCCGTACTGCCCGCGTGCCATGTAGTTGCCCGGCACCATGGCCTGCCGCGTCCTGGGGCTGTACAGGGGGCGAAACGGGCTGTGGGTCGGTGTGTTGATGCCCCCCATGCAGTGGCCTGAGCCGAAACGCCTGTCTACACCGTGCATGCTTGAAGACAACATAAAATTATGTTGAGGTACCACCAATGTCTTCCATTCACGTCGCCTCGGCAGCCAATGAGGTGGCCCAAGCTCTGCCCTCCACGGCCACGGTCACCGTCTCCAAGCACGGAATCCAGGCCGTCGAGACCCTCGAGCTCGATGCCCAAAATGCTTCCGACACTCTGATCAACTTCACTCGCACCTTCAGCGGTCTTGAAGTTCTCACCAACCCATACCTGCGCTACCGCCTCAAGACAACCGCCAACTTCCCAAGCGGTGTATCGTACGTAAGAAGTCCAGAGACCCTGCGCGAATGGAAGAAGCACCTGCGACCCACCAGCAACCCCATCGCCAACGCCGCGGGCTCCATCAACCTGACCATCAACAACGCCTCTCTCTCCATCAACCCGAAAGACCACCACCGCATCATCTCCACCACATACCCCGACGAGCCCGACGTCTCGAACCAACGCGCCCACTACGGTTTGAACCAGCTGGACCAATACGCCGACCCCCACGATCGCACGTTCCAAATCGACTCGGGGCACGACGATATCGAGAAGCAGCACAACGCCAACGCCCTGCGTGAGACCTATCCGTCAAAGGCCTACTGTCAAATTAATTACAGTAGCAGCGACACGACAGCGAAACGATACCAGCAAATCCACGAAACCGATTTTGAGGTTGCAATTTTGGTTACTGTTCCTGCTTCACACACAACAGTAGCACTTGTATCTATTTTGGATGTCAATGGAAATGTGATTGGTAAGGCCAGGATTTCTGCTGGAACAACGGCTAAACAGCTTGTACCATTGCTGCTTCCAACGACTACAGGGACGTCTGTCACGGCGTCCGACCTTCAACACGTCGTTGCATCCCAAGAGAACATCAATCTGATTGCACAAGTCTGCTCTGATCCCACTATTCAAGTCCAGGCCGTGCCCCTTCACATTCCAAGCATGAAATTGGATGCCAGTGTCTATAAGCGCAACTCTGATTCTACCCAAGCACCTCCACTGTTGCAAGACTGGATCTTTACACACGATATCTACCAGCCGTTGGCCCATCCATACTTCCGGGACAACAAGATGCGCGACAACACCCTCGTCAACGTTCGATACTTTGACTGCGACATCAACATCACTTCCATCAACGCGTGTTTGGAGGCTGGGTTGGTGGGTGAATTCGTCAACAACACAAATGCAGCTATTACTTATACGACGGAATTGATGAAAGCTGACGACACTGCCTTGGGCGCTGCTTCCCCAGTGTACACGGGTGTGACTCCACAACTCATCTTCGATCTGGTGACGCCGTCCGTCCCCCTGCCCACCATTTCCGACAAGGTCATCCAAACCTTCCACGCCATCCAGTCAGAGGGCGTGTCGGCCAATTCGGAAATCATCCAAGTCAACTCGGGCAACATCCAACTGTCCCAGGTCCCCGACAAGATCTACGTCTTCCTCCGCTCCAGCAAGGACAATACGATCGCCCGCCCCGCGTGGGTGCCGACGCGCCTCGCCACAGTCACCGGACTTCGCGTGCGCACGCCCCAAAACTCCGCCTTCCTCATCAACATGGATCAGGAGTCCCTCTACCAGATGTCGTGCCGCAACGGGTCCAAGCAGTCCCGCTCCTCCTTCATGTCCTCGCTCGGCTCCGTCGTCTGCATCGACCCGGAGAAGGATCTGGGCGGCTACACCAACGGTGTCCTCGTCCCCTTCACCTTTGAAGTCGTCGTCGACGCCGTCGAGCCCCTCAGTGACAAGGATCCCGGTGCGGGTGGCTCCATCGTCGGTGGTGACGATCTGAAGGATGAGATTGCTCGAATTCCTCCGGCGACGGCATACGGCAACGGAGAGACCTGGACCATGTACGTCGTCTGCGAGCTGCAGGGACACCTCTACCTGATGGCCGACGGCACGGGCAAGCAGACCAAGTCCAACCTGACCGTGACCGAAGTCGCCGACGCCGTGGCCGACGGGCTGCACCACCCCACCACGTTTCCGGGCGGGCGGGTCGGCAAGATGGACGCGGGTCTCTTGGGCGAGATCGGCAAGGCCTCGGGAGTCGACGATTCGGGGGTTCGGGACGCCCTTCGCGCATAAAATGTTTCCATTTACCCATGCTTTTATCCAACTTGCCCTTCGTCACCCACCAGTCCCCGCTGGGGGATCCCACCCGCCCCTCCACCATGTCCCTCTCCCAGTGGATGTCGTCCCCTGTCGACTTCCAAGACGCCGTGCAGTGGAAAGAGGACATGCAGCCCGAGATCGACTTCATGTACGGGCCCAACGCCAAGTCCCGCCGCTACAAGATGTACAACCGCGGTATCCAGGGCACCTTCAACTTGCCACCCCTCCTCTCCGTAGAGCCCACAGCCACCGTGGCCCAGCAGGTCGCTCGTGGGCTGTATCCCCCCGTCCTCGAGGACATGGACGCCCAGGCCAGGACCGAGACCCTGCAACGCCTCACCTTCTTGAACGAAAGGATGGAACCCGAGGAGGCACCGCGACCTCTCGACTACAACACTTACAGACCACCACCGACCCCACTGCGAGTAATGCGAGTACCTACGTTTGTGGAAACTCCAACTCAGAAATTGAAGCGACAAAGCCGAAAAACCCCCACTCAGAGTCCCACGCAAGTTATCCCGGAAACTACGCCTAGAAAGTAAAATATGTTATGACAAAATGTAAGATGCCGCGCCCTCTCCTCTTCCCCGACGATCTGCTCATCGAAGACGCCGAATGGATCGACACCGAAAGCGAGTGGTCTGAAGACGACGAAGAGTACGAGTCAGACTTTATTTGCGATGATTCGGAGGACAGCGACTACGAACCCGAGGATTGGGAGGTCCAGCCCGTCGTTCTGAACATCACTGTTCAACGTTGACCAAATCGACGTCCATCGTGGCCACCGCGTTGCCTTTCAACTTGTTACGCAGAGGCAGCCGTTCGTCTTCGAGCGTGAGGGGGTTGTGTAGCGTAATAAAACCCGTTTGATCCACCGCGTTTGATCCCATGTCGATGGAACTCTGCCCGTCGATGAGCATGTTCTCGGGGTAGGCGGACGTGCTGCCCGACTGGCGGAAGTGCACAATGTCCGAAGTCGCCCGCGCTGTCTTGCCCCGCTTCACCTTGACCCGCCCCACCTCGTCCCCTTTTTGGATAGAAACGTCGTACACATCGTTGAAGATGGGGTACAGTCGTGAACGTTGCACATCAACAAGTTTGATTAAGTCTTGACGTCCTATGATGTTTCCAGTACCACCATCTGATTGAAATTCACCGACAGCACGTTGGGAGTCAGCAACAATTTTCTCATCGCTCAATTGCAATCTGTATTTCATCGTGTCGTTAAAAACGATATTGAAGTTTCGCACCAACCTGTCCATACGTAAATCCACCAACGGTCCTGTAGGCGACATGACCTTTTGCAGCTGAGGAAGTTCCGGTAAGTATTGACTCGGAAAAAAGCTTGTAAAAGACGGGGCTTGATATTCCGCAGCGAAAAGAGCTCCTTCAAAAATGTCTGCTTCCAATGCCGTTCCGGTGACAACTTTCTTATCGACTAGACTAACATTCTGATAAATGTCCATTCGACTGGTGGCAGATCCATAAATGTCTGATTCACTCCTCAAAAATCCATCTTTGCGAACCTCTTTTGCTCTGTGATAGGCAGCTGCAATCTGTGAACTTTTCGATGTGGCGGTTGTTTCCTCGATTTTTTCGTAGACATCGTATGGTGTGATGCGATACCATTTCTTTGCTTCCATCGTAAACCGACCTAGTCTGCAGAACGACGAAGTCAAATCCGCAGGGGCCGATGTAACAAGTTTATCTCGAGCCACAAATTTAAGGGTCAGTTCGATTGTTTGAGCTTTGTTCGAGAAAAAATAAAACTCCAGAGCATAATCTACTACTTTCTCATTTTGCATTGCGAGTTCTAAGACGTTTCCACTACTGTCAAGCGGTATTTCGCTCAACTTGTAACCGCTCAACGAATTGTTGTTGTAGCTATTCATAACTGCACATCGCAACGCACTATTGATGTTGCTTATCGCCTCTTGGTCGGATGACCACTTTGCCGGTCGTATTTGTGTAAAGGCATTTTCACCTTTCTCGCCATCGCCTAGGTGCTCACTGTGTTTAAGCCTATAGAAAGTCTTGCCTGACTCCGTTGTCTCTTTCCAAAAAATTTTCTGTCCCGTCGCTGGGTTGACCAAAAACTCGATTTCGTCTAGATCATGAGATGCCTGTACCAGTCCCGATGCAGCTGTAAAATCTCCTGTGGACGTTGGAGACACCATTTCGTAAAGCTGTGCATCGTCTCCCTGTGCCGCCACCCACATCTCCGCCGACGAGTTGCGGAACTGTTGGGGGACTACGATCGACTTGACGTTGGCCATGCATTGCCCCTGCTGGAGGGCCCGCGTGTGCACCTCACCCTTGAACTCCACCCGCTCATCCTCCCCGGCATTGGCGACGCTGCTGACGTGGACCCGCTTCATCGCACCCATCCAAACATTTTTTACACGTACAATTGCACCTTCAGGTCGGCGTTCGAACCCATCATGTCCCGATACTCCCGACGCGTCAGGGCCTTGAATTTTAGCCGGTTGACGCAGTGCCGCCCGCACGTGTTGATCTGCTGCTCACCGCCCCCGTAGTAGGTGTCCCCTTGGTAGGCGTGCTCGTCGCTCACGTACCCAGGCCTCGAGCCACCGTAGGGGTCGAAGAAATTGAGGCCCTCCCGGTTCTTAAAGACGCAGACAAAGTGGCCGATCGGGTCGCCGGGCAGCAGGAAGACCGTCTCCTTGCCCCCACCCACTTCACCGTAGACCACCCTCGCCCTCACCCCGTTCTTCGCGAGCAGGCCCCGCACGTGTTGCATCGAGATGGGCTGGTCCATTTTACCATCAAGCAATATATTGGGTGAAAAGCATGTACACCGAACCCGGACACGGACGCATCCAGGTCGCCCTGTGGAGGCCTGCGCAAGGGAATCCAGTCCCCGTCTACGTCGATGAGAACCCAGTCACCGAGGACAAGACCACGGTGTTCAACGAGCCGGGGGAGATGGAGTACGTGCCCGTCCGCCGCAAGAACCAGCGCTGCTGCTACTACGTCTCAGGCAACTCGGGCTCGGGCAAGTCCACCTGGATTTCCCGCTGCCTGAAACGCCTCATCCGCATGTCGCCCGACAAGGAGACCTGGCTCTTCTCGTCCATCGAGGACTACGACCCCGTCTACAAGGAGGGCGACAAGGAGCTGCTCAAGAAGGTGGACTATGACCTGGTGCCCCTCTCCTCCCTGCGCCCGACCGACCTGATTACCAAGGAGGACGGCAAGTCGAAGGGGTGCATCGCCGTATTTGACGACTACGACGGGAACGAGGCGGGCAAGACCTTGCAGCCCCTCTTGGTCCAGTGCCTGCGCGAGGGCAGGAAGTTGGGGCAGGACATCTTCATGGTCTCGCACAACGCCCGCGACTTTTTGAGGACGAGGGACGCCATCTGCCAGGCCACCACCTTCGTCACATTTCCCGCCCAGAACCGCATCGCCATGCTCAACTTGGCCAAGGCCTACTGGGACATGGACAGGGATCAGATTAGGAGACACATGGAGGATTTGCCGGTCCGTTCACCGTTTTACTTTCTCGCTCACAACAGATACCCAAAAACAATTGTGACGTCCGACCGCGTCATATCATTGCGTTAACCTTGAGCTTGCTGCTTTCTGACCTGTTCCCTGGCCCTTGCAAACGCCGCTTGCGAAATTTCGGCTGAGGTTGGTGGTGGTTGTACATCTGGATCGTCGCTAGTGTATCCTTCTTCATAGGCTGGTGCTCCAGAAGGTTTCGGAATGCTCGCTTCCGTTTTAGCCTGGTCGATAAGTTGTTGGCGCTCCTGAACGTTTTGCTCGGCCAAGTTGAATGCACCTTGTTGCATCAGTTCGTTAAATTTCGCTGCAAGTGCCTTTTCCAAGTCAAGCGCTTCTTGGATATTTGCCATCGCTTCCTGTCCCAGCTGAATCGTCTCGCGCCCGATTTCCTTCCCGCTTTCTAACACCTCCCGTCCGCGCCGTCCCACAGCGTCAGCGACTTGATCGGTCGTCGGTGCCTTGCCGTACGCGTCAATCACTTCGTCCTGCAACTTGGCGGCTGCCGCGTCCACCACTTTGCTCAACATGGCCTCGGCTTCAGGGCCCAACCCCAGTTTTTCAGCCGCCTTGGCCGTAACCTTCCTTTTCATCTCCTCGTTGTCAAGTTCTGAGACCACCTTGCTCACCCCCGTGGCAACCATCGACGCACCGACCGCCTTCGCAACGGCCCCCGTCGCCGCTCCAGCCGCCGAAGCCGCTTGTGCACAGGCCGGAGGAAATGCCGCACACGCCCCCAAAGCAGCCGCTCCGCTCAGGGCCGCGGTCGTCTTGGGATTCTTTTTAATAAACTTCTTAATGGCGCTCAGAGGTCCTCCACCACGCAACTGCCCATGCCCATTCTCACCGAGCAGCCGCCGTTTGCCGTGGGGGCCCAGCAGGCGCCTTTGCCCCCTCCCCTTTTCACCCAGCAGGCGCCGGGTCCGTTGCACCTTGTGAACGCGCAACATGCTAGGAGTAAAATATTTTTTGCAGACATGTGGGCAACCCAAGGAGACAAGGACCTGGCCAGGGCGTTGATCCAGGGGCTGGAGAAGAGGGAGAGGAACGAGAAGATCGATTTAATGATCCGGGCCCTCCGCTGGTACACGTGGCAATAATTATGTTGACTTCGAATAAATGAAATGCAAATGTCACGGCGGAAAGCGCAGGAAACGGCGCCACGGAGGCAAGGCCATCAAGCCCCTTCGCAAGCCCCTTCCCAAGAAGTACAACAAGCCGGCCACTAAGCCTCTTCGCAAGCCCATCGAGCGCGTTCGCAGAATCGTCAAGGCATACAACAAGTACAACCCTAGCTTGATCGGACTTGCTCGACACGCTCGTAGCGGCGTCCGGGCCTAGCGCCGTAGTACTCACCCGCCAGCTTCTGCTCGAACCGGGGATCGTCGACCGAGGGCACCACCGCATAGCCCACGTTGGGGTCGAAGCGCGGGTCCCAGGGCTGCGAGGCGTAACGGTTGATGGGCAGGGATCGGGCCAGGACCTGGTGCACGTTGGTCCGCCAGTCGTCGGTCAGGCCGATGTACCGCGCCATGTAGTCTTCGGACTCGGTGTCGGCGGCCAGGATCGCGAACGTCAGCAACTTGGAGGGGGCCTTGAATTCGAACCCGATCTGCTCGGGCGTATAAATTCCATAGTAATTCCACACCTTGTTCCACCTCTGCAGCCACTTGATCGGGTCGCTGCTCCACTCCCCAGGCCACAGCGCCTTCTTGTAGTTTGTGACGAGGCGAGGGCCGATCCCCGCAGCCCCAAAGTAGGTCGGTTGGATCGGCGGGCCCGTCTGCTGGACCCCCGGCGGTGGGGCGTACGGGGTGTTGTTCTGGATGAGATCCATATCATAGAACCAATATTTTCACAGCAGTGGGAGCACCTCCTCTAGGTGGTGTGTAAGGCACCCGAACACCCCCGTACCGCCTCGCCCTGTCCGGCGTCTTCATCATCGAGTAGACGTCGTCCAAGTCCCTGACTGTGCTACACCCCCTCTGCACCGCATTGAATTGCTCCCTCAGTATTTGATACTTGTTCGCCGCCTTTAACCGACGGGAGTAGGCCGGACCCCTGACCTCCTTCTTCATCTTGCTGATGATGCCCCGCACCTCCTTGACCGTCAGCCCCTCTTCCTCGGCCTCGCCCTCCAGCACCTTGCCCGGCGTCATCATGGGGCTCATCACCGCTGGGCCCGGGCTGTCCCCCGCGTTGCTGTACGTAGGCGTGCCCAAGTCGAAGGGGATGGGGGAAAATGGGGATGCACTGGCAGCGCTGCGTATCGAGCGGCTACGGGACGACCCGCTGCTAGGTAGGGGAATCGACGACCCGCTGCTGGGATAGTTGCCGGGCATCAGGTATTCGGGGGTCGACGACGCGTTGGACCGTGGCGTCATCATGGTGCCCGTAGAACCCGTCGGCGGCGTGCGTGGAATTCTCCTAGCCGCTCGCAGGGGGCTCGGTCGCCTGGCAGCCTCCTTCTGCGACCGTCCGGTAAATATTCGTTCTGTCCGGGGCGAGACCGGCGACCTCCCGCCTAAAAATTCTCCTACTCTTGTCTGAGTGTCAGGTACCAAATACGATTCCTCTATCTCTCTCTCAAGTGCTCTGACGGTCATTTCCAGATCATTCAGTTTTTTTCTTTCATCAAAGTTCCTCGCAGGCTTCATTTCGTCCCTTGCGATCACGGCCTTCTCCAGCGCTTCGTGGAGGTCTCCCGCATCTTTAAACTTTTTCACCAAAGCCTCCACGCGGGAGAATGCGTCCATGCTTTTATGAAAACATATTTAGTCGGCCAGCAATTCGGACAGCTTCTTAGGCCCCCTGACGCGACTCAGGACGAGCCGACGCCTCGTGTCGGGTTGATAATGCGCCCACTTGGCTAACAGGGTGGCGCTCTCGTGGGCCTTCTTCATGCTCATGCCCTGTTTCATCAGGTAGCGCATCAGATCGACGTGCTCTGCAGTCAGCTCCCGCGACTTCTCCGGCGACAGACCCGAACGGATCAGCGAATTGTAAAACGTTTTGGAATGCTTCCTCAGCGTGTTGACGACCCCTACTGACGACATCGCTTGACTTTGCCGTAGCGCCGCACCCGCTTCAGGTTCTTGGCGAGGGACGGGGACGACCACAGCACTTGCTCAGCCCACCACCCCGCCTTGCTCTTGTCCGTCTTCTTGCCGTGCCGCTTCAGGTACGCCCTCTTCCGCTTCGGGTCCTTGTGCTGGGTGTAGTCGCTGTACCTTGAGTCGCCGAACGGGATGGTCTTGCCCTTGTAGTGGGCCTTGTACTTGCAACCCATTGTAAACATAAAATATATTGTCGTACCATCGATGTCTTCGGTCCACGTCGCAGCCGCAGCCAATGAGGTCGCTGCAGCCCTGCCCTCCACGGCCACGGTCTCCGTCTCCAAGCACGGGATACAGGCCGTCGAGACCCTCAATCTGAAGGCGCAGACCGTGTCGCAGTCGCAGGTGCGATGGAGCCGCTCGTTCGACGGGAGGGAGGTGATCACGAACCCCTACGTCAAGTTCAGGGCCACCGCAGAGATGTCGAACAGCAACTTAAGTATTGAAGACGCCGTTCCCTGGATGGTGCGCGACGCCGTGCGACCGACTTGCGACCCCTTCCTCAACATGTGCGACTCGTTGCGGGTGACGGTCAACAACGCGAGCATGTCGGTTCAAAACGAACATCGCATTGTCACATCGACGTTTGCGCCGGACGTCAAAGATCAGCGTGACCACTACGGTTTGAACCAGCTGGACGACTACGCCGAAGGCAGAGCTAGGACATACTATTTGAACAGTTACACACGAGGGGAAAAACAGTTCAACGTGAACGCCTTGAGAGAAAACTATCCGGTCAAGTTTGAGGCCAGATTCGACAACACTTTTTACGAGGTGAACGAAGAAGATTACATTTTGGGAATCAGAATTCAATTTGACACATTTCCTGTCTCAGGTACGAAGTATGAAATCAGATCCGGTGCAAATGCTGGAGTAGTTGGATATTTTTACGTGCCCGGCAATGCAACTTTACAAGCTCATGCAATCGTTTCACAAAATAGCATTCCAGCCAATAATTCAGGCGGTTCAAAATGGACAAGTGTCAATGCTCTGGCGGAAGTCCTAGACCAACTGCGAGTCTACAAATATAACACTACTACCGTGATCAGCGCTTCTTGGAACTTTACCTATCTTCACAAGGACACAACAAGTTTTCTTTCTTCCAATACTACTGTCGTGGACTTTGAACGCCCTGATCGTTTCAGATGGACATACGACATTTACCAACCGTTGAATCATCCATACTTCAGGGATACTGTGATGCGCGACAACACCCTCGTCAACTGCAAATTCTTGGAAGTTGAGGCCTACATCAATCCGTCGCGGGTTGTGGAGGTCAGCAAATTTGATGCCGCGAGGACTGAGGCGGTGAATGGCGTCTTCGAAATCAAGCTGGACACGGCAGAAAAGCCAACTCTCATCATGGATTTGATCACGCCGTCGGTGCCTATGCCGACGCTTTCCGAAAAACCCGTCTCATCTTATCATCTGGTCACGTCCACCCCGCGCAAGTTGAGCGCGCAAAAACCGTTGGACGACATGGCCTCGGGCCACATCATGCTAGCTCAAGTTCCCGACAAAATCTACGTCTTCGTGCGCTCCAATAAAGACCTAACCCAAGTGAACGATGGGGCAAAGGTACCGACTCGACTTGGAGTCATCACCGGAATGCGAATCCAAACGCCGCAAGACGCTGCCATGATGGTCGAGATGGGGCAAGAATCGCTCTACCAGATGTCGAAGCGGAACGGGTCGAAACAGTCGCGAACCCAATTCATGTGCACAGCGGGATCAGTCGTCTGCATCGACCCCGAAAGGGACTTGGGCGGCTTCACCAACGGCGTGCTGGCCCCCTTCGCTTTCGACCTGCGCCTGGACTTCTCCCTCCCACTGCGCAGTGGGGATGAGACCAAGTCGATTATGACCGGCAAGATGATCAAGGATCGTGGTGTGATCGAGTTTTACAACTATTCCGACGAGACGTGGACCATGTTCGTCGTCTGCGAGCTGGAAGGCCACCTGTACATGATGCAGGACGGGTCGGCCAAGCAGACCAAATCGAACCTGACCATGTCTCAAGTTTCGGACGCCGTGGCTCAAGGCCTGCACCACCCGACCACCTTCCCCGGCGATCGGATTCAGAAGATGGATTCGGGGCTGCTGTCCGAGATCGGGTCCCTCAAAATGGGCGATGCTTCCGACGACGTGAGGGCCCACTTGCGTGCATAAAATGTTGATTTACCACCAATGATTGTTAGCGTCGCCGCCGCCGATGTGGCGTCCATCCAGCCCACCACGGCCTCCATACGCACGACGCAACAGGGGGTGGGGCGGAGGGAGACGGTCGTCCTGCCGGGCAAGGGGTTCAAATGGCACCGCAAGTTCACGGGCCAGCACGTCATGACGCCGCCGCGCCTGCACTACAAATTGAAGACCTACGTCAACCTCAATTCTACCTTGAAGCCCATCTACTTGGAAGACTACATCGAATTCAAAAAGCACATCCGCCCGACGCTGCACACTGACGTCACCGTCTCCCTGAACAACACGCCCCTCACCGTCAACGACCAGCGCCTGCTGCGCCAGAAGGGGCACCTCGACGCCTTCTCCGAATCGATGTACCGAACGTATCCCTACGGCCAGAGGAGCAACGACGACGACGGTCAGACCATGACGCGCCAAATGATGCCCGTGCGCACGTACTCGCGCGGACACCTGATCGACGAGGACAGCTACATCACGGTTGCACACATCTACGCGGACCACGGGTCCATCGGTTCTCCAGGTAATGCGGCTGCAATTACGATTTTGAAGGGAACGGTTACCGTTGCCAAAGCGTTTGCGTATGTGCCAGCCAACATATCGACATGGGTTGGCCTGAGAGCCCCGCTCAGTTCCGGAGCTTGGAATTATGACACCCAATCGATCCGCATTCCAACCGACGGTGATTTTACGATGCAAATTGATCACGGTGGTTCTGTATTAATTAGACCGGTGCGATTGTACAACATGCTCAAGTTCGGGGCAAGCAATACGCAAACAGGCAATGAGTCCTTATACAATCATAACGATCCAAATTTGTCGGCCTTGTGGGAGTTCGAGCACGACGTCTACCAGGACCTGCAGCATCCCTACTTTGACCAACCGCTCAGCAATGTGCTGTTCATGGACGTCGACGTGACACAACCGACGCTGGAGGTGGGATCGCTGTACCAGAACCGACTAAGCACTTACGAGACGAGCGTGCTCACGATTCCAACCCTGACCTTCGACTTGATCACGCCGACGACCTTGATGCCCGTCACGTCGACGTACATGATCGACACCTACCGCGACACCGTGAGGCCGGCGATCATGCCGACGTCCGGGGCCGACACCGTCGTCGCGGGGCCAATCCACACGGAGCAGGTGCCCGACGCCATCTACGTCTTCGTGCGCAACGACACGGTGCTGAACCCCTCGGAGAACGTGCCCGACCGCCTGGCCGTGATCCTGTCCCTCCAGTTCATCACGCCCCAGGGAACGGATTTGGCGACCCTGGACCAAGACACCCTCTACCACATGTCGAAGAGGAATGGGGTGCGCCAGAACAGGGACGAGTTCATGTGCTCGAAGGGCTCCTTGATCTGCATCAACCCCGAAGTCGATTTGGGGGGCTACGTCAACGGGGTCCTCTTGAGGAACGAGTTCTCGATCAAGGTGCGGTACGAACGGGCGTACAGGAGCGGGGGCGAGTCCATCGTGTGGAAGAGCGACTTGCAGGACCAACACCCGGCGCGCAAGCCAGCGTTCGACAATGTGGGGAACGACTACAAGGTGCACGTGGTCATGAAGCAGGCGAACCAGCTGGTCTTGAAGGGGGACGGGACGGGCCAGCTGACGTCGTCCATGATCCAGCCCAACCAAGTGGCGGCGGAAAAAATGTACCATCCCTCCCTAATCAAGCCCGGGACGAAAGAAATCGATGGAGGAGTTTTGGGACAGTTGTAGCGAGGAACTTCACGCTTTAATCGAGGAGGAGCCCTGGGTCTTTGTCCCGCCCCTCGCCTCTTCGCGCTGGTGCTGGTGCTTCTAAATAAACTCCATTTCCTCCTCCCCCGCCGCGTCGACCCTGACCTTCAGCACCTCCCACGTCAGCCCGCACGCGCCCGAGACCGCGTAGATGTAGCGGGGCAGCAACTGGGCCGTCACCGTAGCCCCCTTCTGCAGGGCGTCGGGGGTGATGGGGCTGCCCGACGGGTCGTAGACTTTGGTGGTGACCATGCTGTCCCTGTGCCGCAGCTTGGCCGACACCAAGTCCTCCTTCAGGGTATCTCGAAACTGGTTGCACTTGAGGACCTTCTTGTACTTGTCGTACGCCTTGGCAAGGTGGGCGTCGAGGGCAGCCACGCGCTCCTTGGCCCGATCGTCAAGCCGCAGGGTGAGCTTGGCCTGCTCCTTGCCGCTGAACTCGGTGACCGAGGCGCAGGACCAGGGCAGGACACCAGTGGCCTGTATGACTGGAGAGTTGATTCCAATCTGAGGGGAGGGGGTCTGATCAGCGGGCGTCCATGGGTCGGGTAGGGGGCGGCGTGTGGTACCTTTTTGCCAGCTGGTCCGAGGGACGAAGGGGGCTGGAAGGAGACGGTGGACGGGTCGAAGTCATCGAGTTTGACGATCATGGCTGCTGCTCGCCTTTCGGACCCCAGACACGCACCCCACCCCCTTATATAGTCGACCCCGCGAACTTGGGTGACTCACTTTCCGAACAGCTTTCGACCCAATTTCCGATTCGGCTTCTTAATGGTGGAGAAGATGGCGCTGCCCAGGACGCAGACGGTCACGGGTTTGGGGCAGAGGGGCGCCTCCCACGAAACCTGGTCCTTCTTCCACTGCTCGTGGGTCAAGGGTCCGCCGAAGCATGTCAGGAGTCGAGGAGGGGGAAGCAGGTAGGTACCGCCCTCCCTCTTGACTTGCGGCAGGATGATCAGCTTGTGCCGCTCCTCGGAGTCGTGCAGCCACCGGCGGGCGCAGAGGGGGTCGCAGAAGCAGCCCTTCCTCTTGCCGCGGCGCAGGGGGTAGCCGTACGCCTTGGCCTTGAAGCGGCGGGCGCAGGTCTGACACCTCAACTCGCACGCCGTCCCGTACAGATCTACCGCTGGCCACTGTGACGACGGACGTGAACACGTTGCGCAGGGCCTTTGAGTGCCTGACCCACTTCGGGGTGGTGACGGCGGGCGTCAAATTCGAGCTGAGCATGGTGGTGTACGGGTACACGGACTACGTGGGGGCGTACGTGGCCATCCCCTCCGACCCCGCGGACTGGACGTGCTCCATCCCAATTACTCACCTGGTCAAGCTTCTGAACACGTGTGTCTCCTCCTCCCTTGTCCGGCTTCACTTTCTGGCGGACCATATGCGCGTCGAGAACGAGGTGGAGTACAGGGTCAAGTACGTTGACGACCCCGTGGATCTGGAGTACCCGACCGTGCAGCCGTGCAAGTCCTTCCTGATCGACCTGACCCTGCTGCAGCGCTTCTTAAAGATGGTGGGCGACGAGGTCCGGCTCGAAGACGGGTTAGTTGTGAAAGGAAATTACCAGTCCATGGTCGATTCCCAAGTCACCTTCCCGCCGCACAAGGCCCCCATGCTGCCGTGGCTGGGCGTCCCCCTCGTGCCTGGGGAAGAGTGGCCCGAGGCGCGGTTCGGATCGACCCTCCTCCGCTACCTGTGCCGGACGCAGGCCTTCGCGTCCAAGGGGGTGGCGACCGTGTGCCGCAACCACATGGTGTACGAGGCCGAGCGGGGCGACCTGATCTTCCGCGCGTGCTTCACCAGCCTGTAAATATATGTGTCGCCTCCACCGATGGAGACCGTCAAGGAGCTGATCGCGAAGGGGGAGGTGACGCGGGACGACTTAATAAAGCTGGCCAAGTGTTCCGAGTGCGGAGACCACGCCCCCACCTTCGACCAGCTGACAAAGGACCAGCGGTCGGAGGCCTGGCTGAAGGCGCGGGAGGGGCGGGTGACGGCTTCCGACTGCGCCGCGATATGTGTGAGTGCTCTCCTGGCCTGGGTGTGGGGTTGGAAGCTGGCTGACCTCTGCTCAGGGTGAATCCCCCTACGAAGATGCGACGGACGTGCTGCGCAAGAAGATGGGCGCCAAACGGAAGCCGAACCACTTCACGCTGCACGGACAGCTCCACGAACCCATCGCCCTGAAGGAGTACAAAAAAGGTTGGTTTTTAGTGTGCTAGTGTTAATCAATTAGGTACCTTTGTTTTCTCTCCATAATAGATATATATGTGAATATATATATGTGAACTTTTATAATATGAAAAGAAACCACCCCTCCTTGATTGATTAACACCCCTAAATCCCACAGTGACCGGATGTCAGGTCGGTCAGTACGGACTGATCAATTCGAGCGAGACGCCTTGGCTGGCTTGTTCCCCCGACGGCGTGACGCACTGCGGCCGGTTGCTAGAGGTTTGCGCCTGCCCTTCTCCCGCTCCTTGGACTTTGGCGCATCCTTGGCCAAGACGGGCGTGTACCCCACCTTCTTGGTCGGACGGCAGTAGGGCCGCGGACCTCCCGACCCGCACGGCTTGCCGGTCTTGGTGTTGATCCACTTTTGCTTCTCCCACCGGCCGAGGGATTTGCCCTTGCACGGATAGCCCTTCTTCTTGCGGCACTTGCACACGGCCTGGGACGCCCGCGCCGACGGCCACACCTTGTACCGCCTCTTCACCTGCTTGCGGCACAGATCAAGTGCCCGGTGTCTCGCGTCATAGTTCCGGGCGAGGTTCCGCGCCATTACTTACCCCAGCTGCAGATATCAATGTATTGTTTGGGCCTGCAAGAAGCCGACTACTTCGAGTGGGCGCAGGGGCAGACCAACTTAGTCAGGTAAGGCACACCCCGTCCCCTGTCCAACCCCACCCACCAACTGACCGTCGCACAGGGTGAAGCGCGACCAGCCCTACATAGATGCGATGCTGGAGCGGCTGAAGGACTTCCACGACCAATGGATGACGATGAAGAAGGAGGGGAAGAGGCCGAAGAAGAAGAAGAAGGTGGATCACCCCTTTATTTGAACGAGGTCGATGGCTAGGTCGACGGCCTCCCTCGAGCAGCGAAACCACTCGCCCCTGCACCGCTGCGCCTGGAGCAAGGTGTGGACGCGCATCTCCTCGTCCCGCCCTCCCCGAGCGATGCGGAAGGGTTTGACCCACATGCCGTGCGTGGCGTACTGGGTCATGCGTTTGGCGACGTCTGCGGAGAAACCGACTTTGATTAAAGGCATGTGGGGGTGTTTTATTGCATAGAGCATGGTTGGTCATCACAAGTTGACGGCGGCGAGTCGGGCCATCTTTTTAGTGTCGACCGGGCAAGGGGTGTCCTTCATGTTCGGCACGATGAGCATGCCCTTGTAGACCTTGTCTTGAAAGACCGTGCGTGAGTAGAAAGTGGCGAATTTCACGAAGAGAACGTATCGGACCGAGGTGGGGGTCGTGACGTTGTGGAGCAGCGACCTGGCGAAGGATAGAGCGCTTTCCCACGGGGCCCTGCGATCGCCGAGCTGCACGGCCTGCCTTGCGAGAACTTCGAGTGTCTCGACGTTGCATCCGACGAGAAGGATGGTCAGGGGCACCCTTTTGTTGGCAATGCGCAGGACGTACTTGTCCGTGATCACGTTCCACGACACCATCCGACAGTAGACGCCGTCGACATACGAAATGGGTGGCTGGGGGCGGTAGGCGGAGATAGGAGGGTTCCAGAAAGGCTGGGTTGAGGAAGTCGGGCGTGGGCCAGTCATAGTACGTCTCGTCGCAGAAGAAGTCCATTGATTTCCATTTTTTGAAGACGGCTCGCCTACAAGAATTCAAAAATGTGAATTTTTAAAAACTTCACAATTGCGAGTCAAGGGACGTGATCCGTCGCAGTTTCGTCACCCGGGTCCTCGGTGTCTATATAAGGGGAGGTGGTGGGTGGCGGTGGGGGATCAGGGATGTTTGCGCCGGCGACGCGATGCTGGAACGCGCGGTCGATGGAGACGGGACGGACGTTCGCGACGAACCTGGAGGACCTGGCGCGGGCGTTGGAGGGTGGATACCGGATCCGGGAGCCGATGAACGAGTGGGCGCACGGGTCTACGCGCGTGTTCCTGGAATTGGACGGGGGCGGCGTCGAGAAGTTGGCGGACGGGTACAACGTAGTCGATCCCCTCGAAGACACGCTGGTCAACCAGGTCCTGCGGATGGGCTACGAACCCGACACGTCGAAAGCGATCGTGAGGAGCAACGGCAACTTCCACGTGACGTACTACAACATGGTGATGACGTGCGCGGACTACCGGACGCTGATCGAGACCCTGCGCGAGGAGTATCCCTACGTGGACCAGACGTGCAACGACAAGGCGGCGTGGCTGCGTTTCCCGATGACGCCCAAACCCGGGGTGGGACGGCTGTACCACCTGGTGGAGGGGACGTACGCCCAGTCCTTCATCAACCCCGACCCCCGCCCCGCCAAACCGCAATTCACCCGCCGCGGCATTGTCAGCAGCGAGGATGAGCGGAAGGTGCAGGCGAAGTGGCCCGGCACGCGTCTGGCCAAGCGCGGGTACATGGACGGGACGAAGCGGGTCTACTTCTCGAAGGGCCGCGCGTGGTGCGAGTGGGGTCAGCGGTGGCACCAGAAGCGACCGATCACCTACCGCGTCGGCGAGACCGTGGAGCAGGGTCCGTGCAAAGATCACGTCTGCAAACGTAATCGTGAAATCAAATAAATTCACATTTTTTAATTTATGGGTGGAGGACGGTTGGAAAAGTTCACACATCAGCGATGGAACCCAGTCTGATCGACCGCGATGGAAGAGGAATGGTTGGAGTGGCTTTCATGGAGTACGTCACCCGAATCCACGAAGACGAGTTACCAGGCCTGTGCGACTACGGATGGCTGCTCGGACAGTGGTGGAACAACGACCGACTCCACAACCTCACCTTCAACTGGCGCCAACACTACGAGTGCAATTGGGAACCTCTCGTCCAGCGTGTCCTGCTCGACGTGGTGCGTCGTATGTGAAGGCAACCAGGGCTGGATGCGCGTGTGCACCGACGACCCCGAGACCCTCGACCGGGTGATCCAGTCGTACAAGCCGTGCTACGTCTTCGTGCCGACCGACGCTGGCGAGGTGCCGTGGACCAAGGACTGGGTGCCTCCCCTCGTCAACGTCATACCATGTTGAGGGTCTTGCGCAAGACTTTGTCCATGGCTGCCCCCTTGACGGCTTTCCTGCCCAGTGCGACTAAATCGACGTTTTCGAGCACCTTCTTAAGATTGCTCTCGTAATTCTCCTTGTTCTTTCCAAACTTCATTTCGAACCTACCCTCCCTATCCAGCGCCCTCGCCACCCTCCGAAACGACTGTCTCAGCGCCTCGCGATCGGCTTCGGTGTAGGCCTCCATGCCATCGAGAACTTCTCTGACAACATCGTCGAATACGGCTTCGCGTACAAACACGCCCCGTCGAGGAGCTGCGTCTTGGTTGGGAACGGTCCGTTGGTCTGGTGGAGTGCCGAAAGGGACTAAATCCATTCCTCCCAACTTGCGGCGTCGTGTGAAGATGCTGGGCATTGGGTTGGCGCGTCCTGAACCATACCTTTCTGCTTCTTCACCCTCAAACAAAGGTGAGTCATCTGCGTCTTCATCATCCGTTTCCGCAGTGGTGTCCATATCAAAGGCAGTATTGAATATGCCTTCTTCAACCGGATCCGGAATTTCGTCTACTGTTGGGTCCAATTCTTTGTTCATCACCGCCTGCAAATCCATGGCCTGCACAAGATCTAGTTCTTGCGTTTGAATTAGATCTTTCATCACTCGAACAAACTCTGTAGGCGTTGAAAGGTGTGCAGCCCGAAACAAGGTGTTAAAAGGCACATCCGCCCTCATAGAGCGCAATTTCTCGACGACCGCACTTCGCCATCCCTTTTCTCTGGAACCACCCACCATGCCTAACGAAAAATATTTTATAGGGGCATGCGTTCCTTCCTCCTCTACCTGGGCACCTTCCTCGTGAAGGCGGCCCTGCAAGACCTGCCGGATCGAGACAAGCTGGGCCTGCGCATGGTAGCCCTCCTCATCTTCTTGCTCGAGCAGGCGGCGGCGCAGACGACCAACACCGTCGACGACGAATTGGTGGGTCAAATCAAAAAACATTTAGAAGAGGATAATGGACGGGGACAGACCGATCGGCACACAAAATGCCCAACTACAGGCTATCATGCACAATAAGCCGCTGCCCCAGAAAACGCGGGACAACCTATTGAACATTGACGATCAAGCACATCGGTATGTGCGGCGGAACATACCCGACAATTTGCCCGGGCAAATGGACCCGAACGTAATTCGATTTATTGGAGACAAGGGGGTGAGTGGTGTCTTTGGACATGAAGTTGGCGGGCCTGGAGGCACATCACCCGAAGACGTACTGCGCCTTGGTCGAGCTATTCAATCTGGAAGTTACAGCAACATCTTCGACACGGGTTTTCACATTGCGCAAGAGAAGACGCGCGAAATTGCGGGCGACGTTTTGAATCCAACGTATGGGGCGTTGGCAGAAACCATTCCAGGATTCGACGACGCTGTAAAGAACAAAATTTACGATCCCAACCCCGTGCGTGAGTTGGAGCGGTTCACGGGCATGCACGCCCTCGACTACCTGCACAATTGGGAGCTGCTCCTTCGCCCGGACAAAATTGTCACTAACATGGGAAAATTTGTTGCGGACGATGCAAAGGGCATTTTGCACGCGTTCGGGTGGCTCGGTGACCAGCTGAACAAGATCTGATGTGGCTCCTCTTCTTTTACAAGCGCAAGCCTAGTCGCAAACGTCCCAGGGATGGGTTCGAAACGGGTGACTCGCTTCACAACGGCGCTTCGAGTAGGCGGAGGACAGCACCACCTTCGTTCGCTTCCTAGTCTCCAAATTGAAGTTGGTCGAAGCGATCTCGACGTACTCCTTCGACACCCGCCCCTGCCCGAATAAAACGTCTTTGTAGTCTTGCAGTGTCAAGGTCTTCATGGTGGGACGCGGCACGCCCTTGGCCTTCACCATCGAAGCCCCCTCGTAAGCGATGCAGTAGCACTTTGGATTCAAGAAGACGGCCTCCTTGACCTTCTTGCCAGGCAACTCGTCCTTCAGCTTCCCGGGCACCTTCTTGTGATCGGCCAGAGCGCGCAACCCGTCCCGCTGGTTCGAGTAGTCCATCATGGACTGGCCCGGGTGGAACAGGCAGGGTTCGGCGGCTAGGGCACGCAGGTACACCTCCCTCTCCTGCTCGCATTCGTAGACGAGGGAATCGGTGTCCGTGTACAGGAGGGTCAAGCCCGGTCGGGAGATGGCGCGGTGCATTTGGTACAAGATCAGCTTTGAGTAGGACAGGATGGCCTGCCCGACCTGGAGCGGGGACTTGAGCAGGGCCTTCTTCTTGGTGTACATGCACAAGACGGTGTCGGTGTTGAAGATGACGCAGTTTGTGAGGCGGGTCGATAACCGTTCGAAGACGGCGGGGTCGTGGACCAAGCGGGTGGACTGGTAGCGGGCCGAGTTCTCGCAGGTCTTGCCGAAGACGGAGTTCATGCACAGTTTGTAGGCGTCCCCGTGGGCCTTCCGCAGGGCTACGCACTGGTCGATGAAGGGTCCCAGCGAGAAGAAGGAGGTGTACTTGGCCCTGCGGTGGACGCGGGTGATGCGCATCAGGCCGGTGGAGGTGTACCAGCGGAGGAGGCGCGTGGTCTCGACGTAGTTGGTCTTTGGCTTCATGTCGCAGATCAGGCGGACGCCCGCGCCCCTGTCCTCCAAGTAGGGCGCGTGGGGCATGGCGAGGAAGGTGGGGTCTTTCCAGGCCGCGGGCGTGGGCTCCAAATCGACCTCCCACAAGCCGTCCTCGTCGATGGACATGTCGTCGACCCACTCGACGCCGTTGGGCAAGGGATAGTGCTTCATGACGGTGGGGTAGAGGGAATTGACGTCCAAGTAGAGCAGATCCTTGTCCGAGTAGCGCTTGGTGGAGACCTGGGTGATGCCGCCGCGCATGCCCCGCTCGACGAAGCGGTACAGATCGACGGAGGAGAGGGGCTCCAGTTTCAGCTCGGTCATTTTGAGCATCATGGCGTAGGCGAGGGAGGGGAGGGTCCAGTAATCTTGGACGGCCATGTCCTGGACGGCGAGCTGTTCGTTCATGCGCTGCAAGAGGGTGAGCAGGCCGTCGCAGTCCCACCTGCAGTAGGCAAGGGTGTACCCCTTCCACCCCCCTTCCTTGTCGTAGAGGACCCGGCCGGCCTCCCACTCCTCCTCGGTGATGGACGAGCCGGTCAAGACGTCGTCAAAGTCTTCGATGGCGCAGTACGGGGTGTCGTAGTCCTCGAGGGTCTTGAAGTAGGTGTAAGGGTACGGCAGCTTGCAGTCGAGCCCCGCATCTTTCAGGCAGGCGTTGAGGGATCCGCCGAGGAAGGAGAGGGAGTCGACTAAGCGGGTCTTGCCCAGTGTCAGGCCGGTGACGCGCTGGGTCGATTGGGAGAGGATGGAGACGGGGACGTCGGGCATGTCGATGAGGGCCTGCATGATCAAGGAGTTGTCGTAGCCCTTGGCGTTGTGGGCGAACAAGGTGGCTTCCAAGTCCATGGCGGTCTTGACGAAGTGGCGGGCGGCGTCCAATCCGAAGTGCTGGAAGCGCCTGCCGTCGTTCATGGAGATGCAGTAGCAGACGGCCTTGTGACTGCCATCGACCATGGACTCGAAATCGAAGACGCCCCACGTCTGGCATCGGGGCTTTGGGCGATAGGCGACGGGTTTGGTGACGACGACGGGATCGGGCTGGTAGCAGGCGTGGTCCTTGCCGGTGGGCTCCAAGCAGTTGGGGCAGACGGGCCTTTTCCGTCCAGCCAAGAAAATGTGGGGTTTGCTGATGTAGACGCAGTGGCCCTCCCAGTCCAAGACGTTCATACAGGAGGTGTAGCCGGCCTCGAACTTCTTGTACAGGTAGGGCTTGCCGTCCCACCTCCAGACGGCGACGTTGCAGCCCATCTGGGCCCATGCGTCGGATCGAATGGCTTGATCAATTTCTTCAATGGTTTGGACTGAGAAGCGGAGCGAGGGATAGTAAGCCCGCAGTTTGGATTCTCTTGTCTTGTTTTTCCCGAGGTCCCATTTATGCAAGACGCAGCACGCCTTGAAGCAGTCCGAGGTGACGCGGGGGTTGATCAAGGAGCGGGTGACGACTAAGGCGGGCGGTAGGGGCTTGTAGGAGCCGAGGGACTGGTTGGTGCGGTAGACGGCGGCCTCGACTTTGACGACGGACCACGACACGTTCTGGGCCCCCTCCAATGAGTCTTTGGCTTTCCCCGACGGCGACGACTGGTACCACTTGGCGACGCATCTGTCCAGCTGGCCGACGATGGTGCGGACGCGTTGCAAGGAGGCGCGGCGGGTGATGTAGGGAAACCCCGGGGTGGGGCAGCGGTTGTTGACGGTGGCGTAGTGGCCCTCGTCGTTCTGCAAGGTGACTTTTGCGGCGAAGAAGTAGTTGCCGCCCTGGGGTGCCTGGTTGAACGCGGACGTCAAGGAGCGGGCGACGATGGAGGGGACGGGCGTGCGGAGGCGGCCGGAGGGGGAGAGGAGGGTTGGCGAGACGTTTTGAGTGACTTGCACGATGCGCTGGTTGAGAGCTTGCATTGCCCCTGTACGCATCATAATTTATAGCTCGTAAACGATTTGGCGGGCGGAGAGGGTGCTCGTCTCGTGCATGAAGATGGCGTCGTCGAGTAGCCGATCGAACTGGCTTTGGGAGAAGCGCTGCCCCATGTAGGAAACGATGTCGAGAAAGCGGAAGGACTTTGCGATCGAGGGCTGGGATCTGTCGTATTCGTGCCACCACGCAACGATGTCGAGCCACGGCCACAGTTCGTCGCCTTCCCTGACGCAGTGGCTCATCAGGTTGTGGAAAGTGGAATTGTTGATGCGCCCCGACAGGGATTCGAGGGGCAGGAGGCAGCCATCGGCCCAGAGGGTCTCGGAATTGTGAAGTCGCATGATTGCTGAATTTCACATTTTGGTCGGTGACCCCTCCACTTAAAAATGCCAAAGTTCACAATTATGGGATCGCGTCTGGCGGGAAATTGGGTGACGCAACTCCGTCAGCGGGTCTATAAATACCCCACCCACCACCCAAGGACCCCACACACACAGCAGCAGCGATGTGGCGCGAGGAGTGGTTGGAGGCTTCGGACGAGCGGCAGGACGAGATTCGGGAGGAGGTGACGGCGTGTTTCGAGACGTGCATGGTGGAGACCCTGCGCAAGGATTTCAACGCGAACCGCCTATGCCTGCACAAGAAGGATCTGACGAACGTGCCGTTTGTGTACGAGCGGGTGCTGTGGCGGGACCACTGCGTCAAGGTGCGACTGGTGCGGTACAACGGCCAGCCGGTGACGCTGACGGACTACGTGCGCGAGTGGCGGACGCTGTGCCCGGAGACGCAGGAGCACTGGAACTCGCTCTTCAAGAAGCAGAGCCTGAAGCGGGTGGTTGACGAGGTGTGCAGCGACGTGGTGGGACGGGCCAAGCTGGGCGCCTTCCCGTGCATCGAGCCGTGCATGGATTCGTACTGCTTCAAGAACGGAACTCTGCGCTGGGACGGCACCGACCTGGTCTTCAAGACGGGGGAGTGGATTCCCTCGCTCTACTTCTTCGACTGCGACTACGACCGGGAAGAGACGATCCTGCCGTACTTTGACTCGATCTTCGAATCGCAGGGCATTGGGACGGAGCAGAAAAAGTACATCCTGGCCCAGTTCGGACGGCTCCTGTCGCGCCAAGGTATGATCTGCGAGTGCGGTTGCTACATGAAGGGCTCCTGCATGTGTCCCGAAGCCTGCGACGACTGCGTGTGCGGAGCCTGTGGGGCTCGCAAGGAGGTGTGGGGTGAGCCGTGTTGCTGACTTTGTTCCACCGCGCAGGTAACGAGTGGCGGTGCTTCGTCATGCTCTTCGGTAAGACCTCCAACGGGAAGACGTGTCTGGTGGATTTGTTCGCCTCCTTTTTTGAAGATACTGACCGCTGGTGTTTGGACGGTGCGATGGACCCCCGCTGGGTCGGCCACTACGTTGTGCGCAAAAAACTGGTGTACTACCGCGACGCCTCGGCCGTGTCGAAATCACTGTCGTGCAACCAGCTGCTGCAGTTAGCTGGAAACGAGGAAGTTGTATCCGAATTGAAACTCCAGAACAACGCCACACTATCGCGTGCCCAGCACTGCCGGCTCTTCCGTGTCGGGAATGACGGGTGGCAGGTCGAGAACGTGTGGGCGACGGTCCAGCGCGCCTTCTGCATCGAGTTCGGCAAGACGATCCCCGCCGCTGAGAGGGACCTCTTCCTCTCCCAGGGACTTGCGAGGGAGGCCCCTTGGATCGCGGCCGAGTGTCTGAAGGCCTTCTACTCGTTCTACCCGACGATGCAGTGGCACGAGAAGCCCTGGCACCGCCTGCCTCTCATCAAGTCCGTGTACACGCGGGAGTCCCGGGCGACCCAGCACTGCATCGCGACCCAAGTGGAGGACGGGCTGTGGTCCTTCGACGCGCGCGAGTGGGCGACGGTGAGCGACGTGGACTGCGCGACGGTGGCCTTCTGCAACTCGTCCCGGCGCGTGTGTGGTCCGCCGATCTACCACTTCGTCTCGGTGACGCGGCTCGGGTGGACGGAGGACCAGGCACCGTTCGGGGTATGGGTGGACGACGGCCGAGTTTTTGGAATTAAATGTTTGCAGTGAAACATGGTGAATCCAGCGGTGAAAAAGAAGTACAACTCGTGTCAGGAGGCTGCGGCCCGTCTGGCCAAATGCGGCACGAGGAAGCGGTCGGCGAGCGGTCAGTTCGTGAAGTCTTCCCCGACCAAGAGGTCTAAGGGTGCGCCTTTCCCGAAGGGTCCGTCGGCTTCCCAAGTCAACATGCGCAAAGCCAAAGGACCCAACGCGCAGAAAGGAAAGGAGAGGGCCAGCGCGCTTTTCAAGAAATTGTCACAGCCCAAAGCCAAAGGACCCAACAAGAGGTCTAAGGGTGCGCCTTTCCCCAAGGGTCCGTCGGCTTCCCAAGTCAACATGCGCAAAGCCAAAGGACCCAACGCGCAGAAAGGAAAGGAGAAAGCCAACGCGCTTTTCAAGAAATTGTCGCAGCCCAAGCCCCAGGTCGTCCAGCAGACCAAGAAGCTGGACACCGAGCAAGAGAAGAAGATGAAAGAGATGCAAGGCTACATCGCGCGCCTCGAAAAGATGGTTGAGGAGCCGAAGGGTCTGTCGAAGATCTCGCCTCTCATGCCCCAAGCCATGAAGAACGCCTTGGAGGTGGCGAACAGGGTGGAGAAGAACATCAAAAAGTACAGTAATGAGGAAGTGGAGACCGACGCCCAAGCCATCCGGGACGAAGTGAAGGAGGTGAAGGAGAAGTACGAGAGGCTGCAGAGGCTGAAGAAGATGCGTGGGAGCAAGTTGACGCGCCAAACCAGGGTTGGTGATATTTCGGCCCTGAAGAAGGCGACCCGTAACCTGGCGCAGCAAGTGGACAAGTCGCTCGGACGGGCTTCGAAGAACTTCGCCCAGGTCGGCAGGAAGGGTCCCAAGCCCAAGTTCAAGGCCAAGAAGCAGAACACGGGGCGCTCGGGCAAGCGTCGAGGGGTTTGAGCCACACTGAAAAATATTGGACTACGAGAGATGAGTTTGGCACCACCGCGAACACCTCGACGCATCGGTGATAGATTAAAAATCCATAGTTATACACCACCGGGCAAACGATTGCAGGAACATGCCTACCTTAAGAAAGAACTAGTGGACGGTCGCTACGTTACGCCACCTCAAGCCCCTTTCAAACGCCCGCTGAAGACACCTGACCGTTTGATGATGGTCCGCACACCTCAAGCTCCCGTCAAAGGTTCTACCAGCGGTGTCCTTCCGTTTCGCAATGTGGGCCCATCGTGCCTGAACGCAACGCTCGCCAACCTGATTCAGTTGGAGCCGGTGATCGGCGAACACTTGACGAGCGATGGTTTCCAGAAAGTCGTTGATCTGAACGTGTGCCAAATCACGAACGGGTGGAGAGAGTACCTTCTGGATATCACGGGGCCAAACATGGTGTGGGCATTGGCGGACATTGATGATTGGAGTTGGAAGGGTTGTCAGGAGGCGCGACACTACATCGACGAGCTCATCCCCGACGTAGACGACGAGGGAGAATTCACGAAGAATTGCATGGTGTTTTGCATGAACTCAAACCCTAATGACAACCACTCTTTGATTATGAAGCCAACAGGACTGTTCGACGTCAACGTCTCATGGTACCACGAGGGGATGAAGTGGATCCTGAGGGAGTATGGACCCAAACAGGGGTACAACCGGTGGTTCCTCGTTCAACCCATGATCATCGGCCCCGGCACGACCAAGACGAAGCTGAGGATGCGGGAGAAGCAGGAGAAGAGGTACCTGAAGGGGGAGCGGTCGGACTTGAAACCCATTCCGTACGGTGGCATGATGCAGCAGGAGGGTCCGGACTGCTCGAGCAAGGCGATTGTGCATTTGGTGCTGGGATCGTCTTTGATCTATCACGTGCGAGCGAACAAGGAGAAGGCGCTTTTGAACATGCTGTACAATGTGTGTCCGGAGGATCGGGAAGAGCGGCTGGGCAACGAGCTGACGACGGCTTTGTTCATGGAGTCTAACACCGAATACCCTCTATCATTTGACAACATCAAGTGGGGGTTCAAGCAGTATGCAGAAAGCGGGTTCATGGAAGATGGGATCATCAACGTGGGCCCTTTGATGGATATGGGGGAGGAGGTGGAGCATTCGATGGCCTACGTCGGGGGTCACTTGGTCGACTCCAACTTCTCCAAGCCGTACGGATACTACGACGACAAGCTGGTGCAGACCTACATCAATTTGGGGTGCACGTACTTCAAAGCGACTGTGGTCGTGAAGGAAGGGGCGACGAAACCGATTCCGTGGAAGTTGATTCGACCGTACTACGAGATGCGCAAGCTGCTGGAAGAAATCTAACAATATGTTGGGGGTTTGGTGAAAATGTTCGCCACACAGCCCGCCAGAAACCTGCAGATGGCGATTTACCAGCGGGCCAATGATGTGGTGATGAAGTCGTTGACCGGTGCGTTCGAGGAGGCGCCGGAACCTAAGCAGCCGGATCAAACGGATGAAACCCAAGATGAAACCCAAGCGAAAACGGATGAAGCTCAGACCCAAGTGAATGAAGACAAGAAGAGGGTGGAAGAGGCGACGGGTAAAGAAGTGGAAACGAAGCCTACTCGTGAAGAGCTCGTTGCAATGGAGAGAGAAAAATTGGCCCGTGCGTCTGATAAAGTATGGGAAAGGTTGAATAATCGACAGCAGCTTGTAGATGAAAATACGCAGGCTTTGGAAAAAGTTAAGCGGCAACTTGAATACCCCGAGACACCTGCCCAGACGCTCGTACCACCGGCTAGTGCACCAGCTCTTCCAGGGCCATCCACTGTGCCAGCTCTTCCAGGGCCATCCACTGTGCCAGCTCTTCCAGCTCCTACACCAGAATTTGATATGACCGGAGCTCCGACAAGATTTGAATATGGTCCTCCACCAGGATTTGATCAGCCCGCAGCTCCGACAACCTTTGAATTTGAATCGTTACCAACTGAAGCTGAACTTATTGAACGATTCAATCGATTACGCTACGAGACAGAGGCCCTTGAAAGATCGCCTACCGAAGAAAAGGCTAGAGAAATCGAAGCATCTCTTAGAGTGTTGGAGGGAACGTTACTGAAAGAATTTCCCAATCATACCGATCTGTATCAACATGTGTTGAACAGGGTACAAGATGTGCGGGACAGAGTTGCTGGCGATCCAGTAGCGGAAATGAATGCTATGCTCAGAGGGGGTCGATCGGCCAAGATCGCGATGAACAAGCTGAAGAAGGGTCTGGTCCCCAAGGCGCGGCCGAACAAGCTGGTCAAGCAGCTGCTGCTCATGGTCGGCGGCCCCGCGGAACTGGCACTGGCCAAGCAGATGAAGGGGCGGGAGCGGTTGGGCACGCTTCGGAAGAAGTACACGGGGGAGAACCCAGAGATTCGGCTTTTACTGTCTTAAATGGAACCCACCACCCTGGACTTGCGTCTGATCGACACCCCTTGCACCCTCCTCCTCTCCGTGTCCCTTTCTATGTCGAGCACGCAGCAGCAGCAGTTGCTCTTGAACTTGCGCATCCCCGCCGCGAACCCGCACAGACCCGAGGCGACGACGAAGAGGACCGACTCCCAGCCCAGCATGTGTGGTCCCCAGGTCTACGAGCCGAAGTCGGGGACGATGGTGTGCACGGTGTGTGGCGAGGTGGAGGACTACGAGCCCGAGACGGTCAAGGACTGGTTCCGGTACCAGGACAGCACGGAGCACAAGGCGGCGCCGTACAAGTATAGTAGAACAACACATTTTCGCAACTCGTTAGACAGGATTTTGGGGAATTCGCGGGTGGACAGTGGGGTCGTGGAGCGGGCGCGCCTGCTGCTGAAAGGGTATCCGGACGACCACGCCTGCATGCTGACGATTCTGCGCCAGGCCAAGATGCCGTACCAGCAGACGGCCTCGATCCGGCGGGCCTTGGGCTACTCGGTCCCCGAACTGACGGCGCGGGAGAAGCGGGACATCAACAACTTGTTCGAGTACTTTTGCGTGCGGTACGAGATCATCAAGCCCAAAGACCGGAAGAACCTGCCGTCGATCGAGTACATGATCTACCGCTTCCTCCTGCATCTGGGCCGGGACGACGTGTTCGTGCGCAAGTCGTCGCTGACCCCCGCCAAGCAGAAGGAAACCGACGATCTGATCGACCGCATCCTCAAAGACTTTGAGCTGCAAGAGCTGCACTGAACATGGGGTCGATCCCCGTGCGGAACTGGTTAGGGATCAGCCCATCCCTGTACAGCCTGTCTTGGTTGTCTTGGACCCACGAGCGGAAGGAGCCGTAGTTGTGCAGCATGCGCTGTCCCTGGACGGAGACCGCGGGTGCCTTCGTGTAAAGGTTCCATAATCTCTTCGCGTCGGCTTCGTACGGCGAGGGGGGCAGGGTGTAGGTGGGGGTTGCGACGGGCACGGTTCCGGTGCGGCGTGGCTTGGCGACATCGGGCAGGTTGACGTAACCGAGCATTTGACTTAAAGAAATGTTTTTTCAATACATGCGTCCCGTCAAGTTGGAGCGTGGTCTAGATCCGCTGCACCTCTTCTGCAAGGGAGCCGTGCCGCCCGGCTTTTGCGAGGTCGAGCGTAGCGAGGTGCACAAGGCCTACCGGAGCGGGCCGTTCAAGGTTAACGTGTTCTTCGGTCCCGACACCCCCCGGCGGCGGAAGAGGGCTGTGGAGGTGTACAGCGGGGGCTTCGTGACTGGGGAGGGCGAGGGTGCCGTGCTGGCGGCGTGCCTGGAGGGCGAGGGTCAGGTTTTTGACAAGCCGCCGAAGGTGAAGAATCGGCTGAAACATGGACATAATCCAAAAGGTTGCATGCGACTCGGGCGGCTCCATAAAAGCCGGAGACAATGTTTACTGTCACGGGCCATACATCTCCAAAAAGAAAAACTGCGATTGCGTCATGATCGCGCTGAACGATGCGGATTTCTCGACCCTGCCACTAATTCCTATCCTGGTGTTTACACCACAGCCTTTCGAGCAAATGCTGCATTAGATCCTTAGCCTTGAGGTCTTGCGCCATGATCAGGACTTGGTGCATGGACAGGCCGGGCAAGGGGTATTCGACCACGGACTCGATCACTCTGCGCATCTCCGGCCCGCCTTTGATCCGTGGAGGGTAGTATCCGCACGCGAGGGACAAGACGCGCCGCATTTGGTCGTGGTGGATGGGTTGACTCCTCATTTTTCAGCGATAAATATACTTTATTCCAAAAGGGGAGACGATCATGTAGCCTTCGGGGCGGTATCCGATCTGGCCGGGTGGGATCGTGTTTTGGATCCAGCGGGGCGAGTCGTGCATGCTGATCGGGTTCGGAGTCAGGATGTCTCCGATTGCGTAGACGGGTCGCAGCGAGTCGGATCCGGCCAGGTTCAGACAGAGTTGTCGATCGGGGTTGTAGTAGCAGTGACTAGCGTATTGCATGGTGGGTGAAAGCAAATCCCAAGTGCTCCTGAGACCCCCCAACCCCCTCACCCCTTCACCCTAAATATCCATAATTGTGAACTTCCACCCTCAACCCGATTATGGGATCACGTCTTCACAGCACCCTAAATCCCACGACACCCTAAGAACCAAATCGTCCCGGCACCCTGAATCCCAAATT
>WLWF01000702.1_pt1 | contig 31361 bp, 51 predicted proteins | sample 6718331 | NCBI WGS metagenome assembly WLWF01 (sample SAMN12718692, study PRJNA515312) | sponge metagenome | isolation source: marine sponge | host: Mycale hentscheli | place: New Zealand: South Island, Marlborough, Capsize Point | collected 2003-05-01 | reverse complement strand
CTGCTAATTGGACTTACACAGATTTAGATTTAAATAATTTAGATTTTATTATAGGTGCTTATTATAGTTCAGGGTTTAATTTAGATGGCAAAGCGTCAAATTTTGCAGTATTCAACACAGCATTACCCGCAACAGGTACAGAATCAGTTGAATCTTTATATAACTACGGTACACCACCAAATATTGCTTCTTATAGTGGTTTACAAGGATGGTGGGAATTAGATGCTTCAGCAACCTTTGACGGTTCAAATTGGAGTATCCCTGACGCATCAAGTAATTCTAACACTGGCACATCTTCTGGAATGTCTGCTTCAAACCTTGTGCAATCCGACCTTACAATAAATGCGCCATTTGATAGTATGAGTTTAGATTTTGATGGTACAAATGATTATATAGATTGTGGAGATAGCGACTCATTTAGTTTTGGAGATGGAACTAATGATTCTCCATTTAGTGTTTCAGCGTGGGTATATGTAGGAGATACAGGAGCAAATAGAATTATATCTAAAGCTGGAACGGGAGCAGGAGAATGGTTATTGACAACAGGTACAGGAAGTAGAGTACCTGTTTTAACTTTATATAGTAGTGGGGCTACTACTGCAGGGCCTTCTCAAATAGGCGCAGGTTCAACAAGTTTAAATAGTCATCTAAATACTTGGGTTCATTTAGCTGCTACATATGATGGAGGTGGAGGAGCAACAGCTGCAAATGGAATTAAATTATACTTTAATGGGGTTTTAGAAACAATGTCAACTATAACATCTGGTACTTATGTTGCAATGGGGAATACATCTGCACCTTTACAAATAGGAACAGACAAAGGGTGGTTCAGTAATTATTTTAAAGGAAAAATTTCAAATGCTGCAATTTTTAGTTCAGAATTATCAGCAACACAAGTAAAAACTCTTTATAATGAAAATAAACCTTTTAACCTCAATAATTTTGAAGTAATACCTACAAATTGGTGGAGGTTAGGAAGTGTAAATTCATCATTTGATGGTTCAAACTGGACTGTATTAAATGAAATAGGAACTAACAACGGAACTTCAGCTAATATGACACAATCAGATTTAGTTGATGGAGTAGGAGCAACAGGAAGTGGAACATCTTCGGGAATGTCAAGCGGTACATCACGCTCTGGCTCAGCACCCTTTTCAGATAAAAATTCCGTATCATACAATATGAGCGTTTTAGCTAAATCAACATCAGTACCAACATAAATATTAAAATAAAAATAAAATGGCAACATACATAGTAATAGAATTAACAGAAACTTCAAAAGTTGACTTTTCACAGGTAAATCAAACATCTGCGCAGACAATGCGTAGAAATTTAGCAAACACTCAAGGGTTGCTTTCATACATTACAGAACCAAGTTATGTAACAAGTGGAGCGTTACCGATTGTAGGTGATAAAATGAATCACGAAGAGTGTCTTACTCTTATGAGTAGCCCTGAATGGTCAGAACCTATGCCTGAATAATGAGAGGTACACTAAAAATAGAAATTGCTCCAAAACGTAAAAGGAAAGGCATACACGCAAAGAGCAAAACAAGTAAATTAAAAAGTAGTAAAAACTACTGTAAAAAATATAATGGACAAGGCAAATAAAATAGTAATGGAAGATCATAGTTTATTGGTTGCTCTGGCTGGTATAGTATCAGCATTGGGGTTGAAGGAAATTTGGAACATAGTAAAGAAAAGAATGGATATTAAAGCTTCTAAAGAAGAACGCGCTGATGGCCTTTCCATTAAAGTGATTGAAGAATTAAAAGATAAAATTACTGCCTTAGAATTAAAGATAGATGTATTAATAACAGAGAATACAGAATTAAGGGTAAAGATTGCTAAAATGGAGGAAAGATTGATTTTAAATGCTAAAAAATCAGCATCAAGAAAAAGAAAACCAAATGAGTGATTACTACCAACATAGTAGTTTAGATATTGATTACTATTATACATATGTAGAAACTAAAAAATAAGTTATGAGAGAAGTAAAATATATTGTAATTCATTGTAGTGCAACAAAAGAAGGTGTAAATGTAAGTGCAGCAACTATTGATACTTGGCATAAAAGAAGGGGCTGGAATGGGATCGGCTACCATTATGTAATCGGCATTGATGGGAAAATAGAAGCTGGTAGACCCGTAAATACAATGGGCGCACATGTTGGTGGTGGTGGAAATAGAGCATCTATTGGTATTGCTTACATTGGTGGTGTTGATGCTAATTTAAAAGCAAAAGATACAAGAACAGAAGCACAAAAGAAATCATTAATTAAGATAATTGAAATACTAAAAAACATTTATCCAGAAGCTTCAATACATGGCCATAGAGATTATTCAGTTGACAAAGATGGTGATGGAGTAGAGCCGCATGAATTTATGAAAATGTGTCCATGCTTTGATGCAGAAATTGAGTACATGGAATATCAACCAAAAAGTTTCAAACCCAAAACTAAAAAAGCAAGGGAATTAAAAAAATCAAAACCTAAAAAATGAGCAATAAAGTAAAAAACATAATTACTAATTTACTTGGAATAGCACTATTTATTTATAATGTTTATATGTACTATTATGGTGAAGAATCATTCACAAGTTTCCTAAGTATATTGGCGGTATCATTAGCATTATTTTTATTTAAAGGAACAGAAACAAAAGAATGGTTAAAAAAAGCATTAGCCAAATTCTCATAATATGTTTTTTAATTAGTTGTTCACCTCAAAAAAGGTTGAATAGATTAGTTAGAAAATATCCACAATTAACACAGTTAGATACTATTAGAATTATTGATACTATCATTATTGATAATTATAATTATGATACTGTTGAAACTGTAAATTATCATGATACCACTATAATAGTAAACAATGAAAGAGTTGAAGCCAGATATTTCTATGACACCCTTAGACAAGAAATTTTCCATGAAATCACATGTAAGAGTGACACAATTATTCAGGATAGATTTATACCTGTTGAAAAGGTTATTATTCAGGAACAGAAAACATGGCAGAAATACAAGCCGATGGCTATCTTTAGTATTGTAATCATACTGATCTTAGTAATATTAAAAAAACTCAAAATAGTATGAAAAATTCAGAACGTAATAGAAAAAGTGAAAGGTTACGTTTAAAGCAAGATGAATTTGAAATCATACAAGATTACAGAAGAATTAAGCAAGAAGCTAAGAAAGAAGGTGTAAACCCTAATGACATCCATTCTGGATGGATTAAAAACAAAAAAGCATCATTATATTTTAAGAATAGAACATTTAGAAAAGAAGATTTACTAAACTTCAAAGAAGATTTAATAAATGACTTAAAAAAATATTCACCGCAGTTTAAGGATGTTAAAAAACCTAAAGTGTATGATGGTCATTGCTTGTTATTATCACCAGCAGATATACACATTGGAAAGTTGTGTAAATCATTTGTAAGTGGTGAAGAATACAATAAACAAAGGGCAGTTATTAGAACTTTAGAAGGTGTACAAGGTTGCTTAGAAAAAAGCAAAGGTTTCAATATAAGTAAAATAATTTTAATAATTGGTAATGATGCAATGCATATTGATACTACAAGTGGTGGAAAAACTACAAATGGAACTTTTCAAGATGTTGATGGATTATTTTATGAGCATTTTCATATTGCAAAAAGATTATATATTAATATCATTGAATCTTTGTTGGAATTTTACCCAGATATACATGTAGTTTATAATTCTTCAAATCATGACTACTTAACAGGTTTTTGCCTTGCAGATGTTATTTCAACTTATTATAGAAATAATAAAAATATTAGTTTTGATATTAGTTTACAACATAGAAAGTATTATAAGTGGCATAATAATTTAATTGGATCAACGCATGGCAATGGTGCTAAATGGGATTTATTACCCTTATTAATGGCTGATGAATCAAAAGATTGGAGCAGTACAAGATATAGATATATGTTTACGCACCATGTTCACCATAAAGTCAGCAAGGATTATGTTGGTTGTTCATTAGAATCTTTTAGAAGTCCATCACCCGCTGATAATTGGCATTCAAAGATGGGTTACACATCTTCTAATAACCAAGCTATTGAAGCTTTTATATTCTCTAAAAATCATGGACAAGTGGCAAGATTAACGCACTTATTCTAATTCCCGCAAAAACCCCTATTTGTTTCCCTGTTTTTATTTTAATCATTAATTATTTGGTTTTATAAATATATTTATATATATTTGTTTTATAATTAACTAAACTATGAAAAAATTAATATTAGAATTTACTGCCTTAACTGCTATATTTTATTTAGCATATCAATTAATAATAACTATAATTTTAAATATTGCCTAATTATGAATTTAGAAAGATATAAACAAAACTTAAGAATAGAAGGAAACAAAGTAATAAGTTACGTTACTCATGTTGCAACTATAAAAGGAAATGAATTGCATCAATTAGGTTATTGGTCAATGACAACTCAAAAACATATTAACTATGTTGCTAAAGAATTAAATTTAAACTTAATAAAATAACTATGGAAAAAGATAAAACTATATATGTGCATGAATCCAATACGCTATGGAGCGATAATGGTGAAGTGTATTTAGAATGTGATAATGGTACAATAGTATTTAATGCTGATACATTATTTAATGATATTGCAACATTAGCTGCATTATCACTAAAAGAAAGAAAGAAACAAGAAAATGAAATTCTTGAATTATTAACTAAAATAAAAGAATAAGATGGTAAGAACATTTTATATACCAGAAAACAAACGTGAATTAATGATGAAGTTTGTTGAATTAGCTGAAAAGAATGGTGTAAGCTATTCTAAATTATTTTGCCAATACATGGAAGATTATGTTGAAGCACATAATATAAAAGAAATGGAAAACTATATAAATCAATAATTATGCAGATAACTACAACTAAACAAGTATTTCAATTTCAGGATGGTCAAACTGATGTTGAAGTGAGTATTGAAAAAAAAGAAGGCCAACCAACTATTGTGCAATTTACAAGCTTTGAAACTAATCATCATTTGATTGTTGAAACTGGTGAATTTGCTGAACTCTATAAAATATTAACCCAAGTAAATTCAATGATATGAGTTTAAATCATTATATGACATATCTTGAAGAATGGGAAAGGTTTGATAGAACAACAGAACTTAATGAAGAACTTAGGTTTTTAGTTCTTAGAATAAACTACAATAAAAGGTTATTATGTTCTAAAACTTGGACACCAACAAAAAAAGATATAACAACGCACAAGGAAAGATTTAATCAATATTTAGAATTATTTAATGATATAGATAATAAACATAAAAAGAATGATTATAATTATTTTCCTAAAAGAATGAAAACTATAAAAGAATCAATAATAAAAATTAGAAACTATGAGAATAAAAGAATTAGCAAAAAAGTATAATCTTGGAAAGAATGATTTCTGGGAATTAAAAAGAGGATCAAAAAGCATGTGGATCATTACCCATGATGCAATAGAAAAAATTGCAATAATAGAAAACATTGAATTAACAAATTTTGAAGTATTAAATACTGAAGTAGATTTTGCAAGGTTTTTAATCACAATGCAAAAGGGTGATAAAAGTATAGTGAGTATTGGTGAAGCATCAACAAAAAATTGCACATCAAACTATTATGGATGCATGGCCGAAAAACGCGGTATTGATAGATGCGTGCTTAAATTAATAAATGCCTATGAATATGGGATCTACTCTGATGTTGAAGCAGACGCCTTTAAACAAGCTAAAAATGGATAATACAAGCGAACAATACTACCTAAACATTTTGCTATCAACAATTGACCAACGCATAATCTTAATAGAAGATGAATGTAAAACATTAAGTGAAAAGAAAATAGCATATAAAACATTATTAGAACAAATATCTAAACAACATAAAAACTAAACTATGAAAAAAGATCATTTAAGCTATTCAGCTTTGACACAATTTAAAAAGTCGCCTAATCATTTACTTGCGTATTGGGAAGGCAAACAAACAAGAACCGATGCAATGCTGTTTGGTTCATTAATTCACAAGATAATATTAGAACCAGAAACCTTTGACTTTGAATATGTAGTGTATCAAGGTAAAACAAGAAGGGGAAAAGATTGGGTTGAATTTTCAGAACTAAATAAAAATAAAACTATCATAAAGCAAAGCGAATTAGATAATGCTTTAGAAATAACCAATGCAGTTGCTAATGATAAAGTGTTTATGGATTTAATAAGCAAATGTACTAAGCGTGAACAACGTGTTGAATGGACAGAGCAAGGTGTGAATTTTAAGGGCTTTGTGGATATGGTTGGTGATGGATGGATTGCAGATATTAAAACTTGTAATGATGCTCTTAAACTTAAAAGAGATATATACTATAATGATTATAAAATGCAAGGGGCAATGTATTTAGAGAATTTTCCAGCAAATACTAAATATTATATTATTGCAGTAGAAAAAAATATTCCATACAATGTAAAGGTGTTCAGATTAGCTGAAAATATGCTTGAAGCTGGGTATTTAGATTACATTGATTTAACTGCAAAGTATAATGAATGGGATGGAAGCCCACAAGGATATGCAGAAGAAATAGAAGAATTATCATTCAAAGAAGATTAATAAAATAAAAAACAAAAACTATGAAAACAATGATTAGACAAACAGAAGAACAATTCTTTAATAGAAAAGGATATGTTGAAAAAGTAGAATACACACCTACTTATGTAACTAAAAAATATGAAATTTTTAAATATTTAAATGGGAATAGAGACATAAATAAATTACATGTCAATAGATTAAAACAATCAATGAAACAAAAATATTTATTTACTATAATATTGGTAAATGAAAAAAATGAAGTCATTGATGGCCAGCATAGATTGGAAGCATGTAAGCAATTGGAATTGCCTATAAGATATATAATTGCAAAAGGTTATGGTTTAGAAGAAGTGCAAAGATTAAATGCTAATTCTAAATCATGGAACGCAGATGATTATATGAATGGATATTGTAATTTAGGTTATAAAAATTATATTATTTACAGAGATTATAAAAAAAGATATGGTTTTGGACATAATGAAACACAAGCTTTATTGACAGGTAAATTTACCAGAGGCAAAAATACAGGTTTTAATGATGGTAATTTTCAAATTAAAAATCTAAAAGAATCTATTGATAAAGCTGAATTAATAATTAAAGTAGCTCCATATTATAAAGGATATAAAAGAAGATCATTTATATATTCGCTAATGCATTTATTAGAAAAAGAACAATTTAGTTTTGATGAATTTATAAAAAAATTAAAAATTCAATCTACAAAATTAGTTGATTGCATTAATCAGGATCAGTACACAATGCTGATTGAAGATATATATAATTTTAAAAGAAAAGAAAAAGTAAATTTAAGATATTAATAAACCAATAAAAACAAATAAACATGAATGTAAAAGGTAAAATAACAAAGATACTTGATACTCAAAATGGTACAAGTAAAAGCGGAAAACAATGGAAAAAAACATCCTTTGTATTACAAACAGATGAAGAATATAATAATTTGTATTGCTTTGATGTTTTTGGTGAAGATAAAGTTGAAAAATTTATTCAATGGAATAATGTTAATGATACAGTTACTGTTGATTTTAATATAAAGACAAATGAATGGAAAGGAAAATACTTTACTTCTTTGGATGCTTGGAAAGTGTTTAGGGATGACAATGCCTCAGTACAAACAGAAGAAATGGCTGAAGAAGGCGACTTACCCTTTTAAGTATATAGAAACTATAAAACTATTAGAAGATGCTGGATTTGAATACAAAAATTATAAAAGATTTGCTAAAAAAAGGATTAACACCAAAACAAATAGCAAAAAAATATAATGTAAAATATCATGTTATTTATGATTTTATCAATAAAGATGAAATAACAATATTAATGATAAAAGGATATACCATGTTAGAAATATCTAAAAAATTAAATTTAACATATACTATTGTTAAAAAATATGTAAGTAGATATAAAAAAAATGGTTGGCCTGTACATTTTGATTCTAAAAATCAAGCATACTATAATAATGAAGATGATTATTTAAGGATTCCTGAATATACTTGGGAATCCTTAGATTACAATGAAAAAAAAGCTTATAACAATTATATTGAAAAACATAAAGCATACTATGAATAAAGAGATAGCAAAAGAATTAAAATCATATATTCAACACATAGCAAATAGATATTCTAAAAAAGATCGTGAAGGTAATTATAATAATGAAAAATTTAGTATTAGCGAGATCATACCAACTTCAGATAATACCGCAGTAGTATATTTTAAAAAAAATACTGGTAAAGTGGCAGTTGGTTTTTTTTATTATATTAATAGAGGAATTTCAAAAGGATGGAAATACTTTTTTCCAACTGATTCTCATATTAATGGAATGCAAAGTTTTTTATATTATAAACTTGAAGCCGAAAGAATAAACTATAAACACAATTTTAAATAAACTATGAAAGAATTACCATACTTTAAATTTTACCCATCTCAATGGATTACTGGGAATATTAGCTTTTTGACATTTGAAGAACAGGGAGCATTTATGAAAGCATGTTGCTTTTATTGGGCGCAAGAATGTAAATTAAAAACCCAGCAAGTTAAAAGAATAATTCCTGAAGATTTATACAATTCATTGTTAGATAATGGATTAATTAAATCAGATGGTGAATATATTATTATATCATGGCTTGATGAACAATTAGAAGAAAGGCAAAAAAGACATAAAGCTAATGTAAAAAATGGCAGAAAAGGAGGTAAAATATCTGCTGAATTAAGAGCATCAAACCAAGTTGGGGTTGAGGGTGGCTCAAGGGAGGGGCTTGAGGCTGGGTCAAGCATTAAGAAAAGAAAAGATAAGATAATAAAAGATAAGATAATAAAAGAAAAGATAAAAGAAGATAATATAGACCCTTCATTATCCACTAAAGGTATAAAAGAATTTTTAAAACAAAGGGCTAATGATAACAAATAAAGATAATGCTCTAAGATATTTGTATGCTTACCAAGAAGGTAAAATTAAAAAAGGTCTTGGAATAGGGTGTTTATTGGATTCATATTTATTACACAAAAAAGGTTCTTTTAATATTGTGGTGGGCATGGACAATGTTGGTAAAACTAATTTCATGATGTGGTATTTTTTATGCTTATCTAAACATCACAATTTGAAATGGTGTATTTGGTCTGGAGAAAATTCAGAAGGGCAATTAAAAAGAGATTTAATACAGATGTACACATCTAAAAAAGTAAATGAATTAACAAGAGATGAAATAAAATATTATAATGATATAATCAGCGAATGGTTTTTATTTATAGATAATACTAAAACATATAATCATAAAGATTTATTAAAGATATTTAAACAAAATAAAGTAGATGCATGTTTCATTGATCCGTTCACAGGGCTGGCGCATGATAGAAGGGTAAACCAATGGGAACGTAATTATTTAATCTGCAATGATATTAGAGAATTTTGCAATACAACTGGAATAACAGTTTACATAAATACCCATCCGCAAACAGAAGCAGCTCGTAGAGTATATCCAGATGGACATGAATTAAAAGGATATATACAGCCCTGTAAAAAATCTGACGTGGAGGGCGGACAGGTTTTCGCCAATCGCTGCGATCAGTTCATAAGTATTCACAGAATGTTAAACCACCCTATTTTATGGATGATGTCAGAAGTAAGAATAGAAAAAGTAAAAGATAAAGAAACTGGAGGAAAGCCAACAGATTTAGATACACCTATGAGATTTGACTGGAACGAAGGAATGGGTTTTACTATTGGCGGAATAAACCCTTTAAAAATTAAACTAAAATAAAAACTATGGATGAATTAGAATTACTATTAAGAAAAAATGAATTGCATATCTTAATTATAAAGGCAATGCATGATGTTAATAAGGGCAATCCCCCAAAAAGTAAATTAAAGGCCTTAGAAACGCTAAGAATGGCCTTAGAAACGATAAATGAGTTGGCTGAAGCAAATAGAAATAAAGAAAATGAATTTAGGAAGCTTAGATTAGATAATGCAATTCAGACAAAAAAAATTATTGAATTGAACTTAAAAATTAATAAATTACAGGAATTAAAAGAATTTTAATTATGAATGAAATAATAGATAGCATATTTTATTTGATGTTAGCATCACATGTTTTGGCAGTAATTGCTGGTATGTGTATAGTTAAAATAATTGATGAATTTATAAACAATAAACAATAAGTTATGCCAAAGCCAAAACCAAATGAAAAGAAAAAAGATTTCATGTATAGATGTGTACCTGAAGTTATAAAAGAAGGATATAAAAGCAATCAAGCCATTGCAATATGCTCTAAGTATTATGAAAACAGATCTAAATAAATATAGACAAGTAAAAGATAGTGTTTATACACATCCGCATCAAAGGATAAATAAAAATATAATTAAACACTATTGTGAATTATATCCTAATGATAAAGAACTTGGTGAACAAATAAGAAAATTATATGAACCCTAACAGACAAATTAAAAAAGCATTAACAAAAGAAGTAATCAAAGAAATTAATAAAGCACATATGTGGTGTGCATTAATGATGGATGAAAAAAGTAAGATTAAGATCAAAGCACCTAATCAAAAAAACTTAAGTGTAATTGCAGTATTACTATTTTCTAATCCAGATTTGCATGAATACATAAATGAATTAATTGATTTAATGAAAGCTGAAGAAGCAAAACAAACTGAATTAGAAACTAAAGAATAAACTATGGGTGGAAGATCAAGCCAGCAAAAAGGCAAAAGATTTGAATTATCAATTGCTAATAAATTAAAAGAATTATTTAATATTAAAGTAAGACGTACACCATTAAGTGGCGGAATGGACTTTAAAGGTGATATAATTTGTATTGATGATAATAGTATAATAAGTGAATTTAGTTTTGAATGTAAGAATCAAGAAAAGCTAAACATATGGAAAGCATTGGAGCAAAGCAGAAATGATGCACCCAGAGGTAAAACACCATTAGTTGTATTTACTAAAAACTTCCAATTAGATTACTGCGCCATAGAATTTAATGACTTTATAAACATATTATTAGAACTTGAAGAATTTAGAAATCAAAAAAAATTATAGTTTTGTAAGAACGTGGATAAAAAGAAAGTATTATCATTATTAGCTGAATACCATAATAAATGGATTTCAAATATTAATGCTCTAATAAATGATGAAAATATGCATGCTGAAGATATAGTGCAAGATATGTATTTAAAAATCCATAATTCAAAAGATGAAATTTTAAAAAATGTTATAGTTAATGATAAACCTCATTTTGGATATATCAATAAAATTATGTATAATATTTATTTGCAGATAAAAAAAGAAGATGTAATTAAAACAGAACTTAAAGATGCTCATACAATAGAAACTAAAGAACCAGAAATAAATAAATTAAATATAGAAAAGAAGATTGATGAAATAGTGAATTCGTTTTATTGGTTTGATCGCAAACTATTTAATTTATACAGAAAGGAATTTCATACGATTCGGAGTTTAAGCAAAGCAACAAAAATTAGTCATGTAGTAGTACAAAACACAATAAGCAAGTGTAAAAAAAAAATTAAAAGAAAATTAAATGAAGAAATCTAAAGGACTTGGAGACAGTATTGAAAAGATAACTAAAGCAACTGGAATAGATAAAGTAGCTAAATTCATTCTTGGTGAGGACTGCGGATGTGAAGCCAGAAAGGAAAAACTAAATAAACTATTCCCATATAAAAATGCTAAATGTTTAATAGAAGAAGAATACAATTATCTAAAAGAATTCTTCAGCAAACATAGAAACACATTAACCAACATAGAACAAAAAGAACTATTAAAAATATTCAATAGAGTATTCAACGCTAAAAAAGAATCATCAAACTGCGGATCATGTGTAAGGGATTTAATAAATCAAATGAAAACTTTATACAAAACCTATGAAGAAGAAAACAAATAAAACAGAACACAAAACAAAAAAAGAAACTGAAGAAAAACTATTAATATATCTAAAGGAATATGAAAACAGAAAAAATAAAAATATCCAAGATCAAAAGGAATCCGAACAATCCGAGATTAATTAAGGATAACAAATACCATAAGCTTGTAAAGTCAATAAAAGAATTTCCTGAAATGCTTGACATTAGGCCAATAGTAGTAAATGAAGAAATGATTGTGCTGGGTGGAAACATGAGATTAAAAGCATGTCAAGAAGCTGGTTTAAAAGAAGTGCCAATAATTAAAGCAAGTGAATTATCAGCGGAAAAACAGCGAGAATTTATTGTAAAAGATAATGTAGGATTTGGTGAATGGGATTGGGATATGGTTGCTAATGAGTGGGATAATGACTTATTGAATGAATGGGGTTTAGATGTTTGGCAACCAGAAGTTGAAGTTGATTATTCAATATTAAATGAAGAAGATGTTTCAAGCCAATTAGAAGATATGACAAACGGAGTTAAAAAAGCAATTCAAATAGAATTTAATTCTGAACATTACGAAGAAGCTTATGACCTTGTAAAATTCTGGAGAAACAAAGAAGCTTATGTTGGCGGTATGATTCTTGAATATTTAAAATCTGAAAAAGAAAAAATATGAAAATATTGAAAGGAGAAATAAAAGGAATAAAATTTTTATACAGAAAAGGAATGTCTGACTTGAAAACATTTGAAGAGGTTATTGGTAAAGATGTTTATCAAAAAAAAGGAATGAAAATACAAAGCAACGAAAACTGGATGGATTGCGGTGGTAATGTTGGTGCATTTACTTTATTAGCTTGTTCAAAAGGGGCTAATGTTACAGTTTATGAACCTGATCCTTATAATTGTGATATGATAAAAAAGAATTTAAAACTTAATGGTTTTAATGCAGAAGTCAAACAATATGCATTAGTACATAATGATGCAAAAAATTTAATTTTATTTATTGGAAATAATGGAAATGTATGGAGAAACTCAATTGTAAAAAAATGGAATAATAAAGGCATAAAAGTTCCTTGTATAAATTTTGATAAAGAAGCTAAAAAATTTGAATGTTGTAAAATGGATATTGAAGGAGCAGAAATGTTAATACTTGAAAACACTGAAAAAGTATTTAAAAAATTAGTTTATGAATGGAGTTTTGATGTTGATAATAGTTTACCAAGATTTTGGAATATAATTGAAAAACAAAAATTGTCATATTCAAATTTAAAAGATGTTGGAAATACCGCTAAATTTAAAACACGAGATTATGATGTGTGGCAAAAATCATGGTTTCCAGCTTGTACAAATGTTTTTGCTTTTAATAATTAAAATATGAAAAGAATTGATTTAAAAAAAGTAGAACACAATATTAAAGTTGGAAAAGAATGTCCATACATTAAACCAAACATTATTGAAGATAGTATTTTTTATTTAGATAATAAACCAATTGGATTTTACATTAAAAAAATGCCAGATAAAATGTGCAAACTTGCTGATTTGGCTAATAAAGAATTCAGGAGTAAAAATGTTCCAAAATCTTTACTTGCAAGAGCTGGTAAGTTAAGGGCTTTACAAGCTGGAAAATCAAAAGAAGAAGCTAACGAAATAAATGTTGAACAATATAGCACAATAATTGGTTCTATACCTCCTAAAGCATTAATGAGAAGAGAATATAACAATAGAAGTTCTGTACACTCTGTTAAAACTGCCAGAACATTTATTAAAGCAATGTTACTACTTGCTAAAGAAAGTGAAAAATTAATTAAAAATATTATTCCTGAGCAATATAATCAACAATTAAATTTATTAAATGATGTTCCTAATGAATGGAAATTTGGAAATTTATTTACGAGTTCAATTTCTAATTATAATATTTCCGCCCCTTTTCATAGAGACGCTGGTAACATTGTAGGTGCAGTAAATGTGATTATATGTAAAAAATATAATTCTGAAGGTGGTGATTTACATGTTCCCGATTACAACGCTACAATTGGCCAAATAGATAATTCTATTCTTGTTTATCCAGCTTGGCAAAATGTACATGGAGTAACACCAATTAAACCTAAATTTGAAGGAGGTTATAGAAATTCCTTAATATTCTATCCCTTGAAGGCATTTATAAAAAAATGAAAATCATGGCAAACGAAGATAACATAAAGAAACACGAATTTAAAAAAGGGCAAAGTGGAAATCCTAAAGGCAGACCAAAGGGTTCTTTAAATAGAAGTACAATTGCAAGAAGATGGCTTGAAGCAACAAGAAAAGGCAAGAACCCTCTTACTGGTGAAGATGAGGTTTTAACACAAGAAGATATTATTACATTAGCATTAATAAGAAAAGCAATGGATGGTGATGTGTCGGCTTATAAAGCATTGATGGATTCAGGATATGGAACTGCAAAAGATACTATTGATATTAAAACAGAAAATGTTGGAATTGACTTTGACGAATTAATGGCAAAGTTATCTAAGAATGGTAAATCCTAAATTTAATATCTTTCATAATAATACAAGGTACTTTCTATTAACTGGTGGTAGAGGTTCAGGCAAATCATTTGCAGTTGCTTTGAATACTCTCATTTTATCTTTTGATAATAAGTGTCAGCATAAAATATTATTCACAAGATACACACTTAAATCAGCTTCAATTTCTATTATACCAGAATTTAAAGAAAAGATTGAATTAATGGAATGGGAAAATTATTTCCATATTACTAACAATGAGATAACAAACCTACAAACACAAAGCAAAATTTTATTCAGAGGTATCAAAACAAGTTCAGGTGATCAAACTGCAAATCTAAAATCATTACAAGGAATAACTACATGGGTAATTGATGAAGCTGAAGAAATGATGGATGAAGATATATTTGATAAGATAGATTTTTCAGTTAGGCAAAAAGGCGCAAAGAATAGAGTTATAATGATAATGAACCCATCAACAAAAGAACATTGGATTTACCAAAGGTTTTATGAATCAGCTGGAATTAATTCTGGATTTTCTGGAATTGTAAATGAAACAACTTATTGTCATTCAACTTATTTAGATAATATAGAAAATCTTTCACAAAGTTTTATTAATAGAATAAACAAAATGAAAGAACGTAGGCCAACTAAATTTAAACACACTATTGAAGGGGCATGGCTTGAAAAAGCTGAAGGTGTAATATTTACTAACTGGAAAATAGGAAAATTTAAAGAGGTAGGTAAAATAATTCTTGGACAAGATTATGGATTTGCTTCAGATCCAAGCTCTTTAATAAAAACGAGCATAGATAAAACTAATAAAATAATATATGTTAAATTATGTTTTTATCAACCTAAATTGACTACAAGCCAAATATTAGAATTAAATAAAAAATTTGCTGGCAATAATTTAATAGTTGGCGATTCAGCTGAACCGAGATTAATAAATGAACTTAGTAGAGGTTGTAATATTGTTCCTGCAATAAAAGGTCAAGGATCAATAACATATGGAATTAGTTTATTACAAGATTATGATTTAATCATTGATGAAGAAAGTACAGATTTAATTAAAGAACTAAACAACTACTGTTGGTTAGAAAAGAAATCACAAACACCAATAGATAAATTTAACCATGCTATTGATGCATTAAGATATGCAGTAAGCTATCAATTACAGAATCCAAATAAAGGGGAATATCATTTTTATTAAATTCCTATATAACAAATTCAAAAAAAAATCATCTATATAATATGAAGCTTATTAAAAAGATAATTAAATACATTCAATATATTGAACAAGAAAAACTAAAATTAAGTATTAAAGCATTAACGTCAACTAACCTTTTTTAATATGGCAATAGAACTAAACATACCAGAATCACTAAATGAAATTTGCTTAGGGCAATATCAACAATGGATTAAAATAACTGATGGAAAAGAAATGAGTAATTTCTACCAGCAGAAAATGATAGAAATATTTTGCAATGCTAAATTGATTGATGTATTGAGAATGAAAGTAAAAGATGTGAATGTGATTAGTTTAGAATTAGATAAACTTTTTGAAGATAAACAACCTTTTACACCAAGATTTACTTTAAATAATATTGAATTTGGTTTCATTCCTAAATTAGATGATATGAGCTTTGGTGAATATGTTGATCTTGATAATTATTTAAATGATTGGGAAACAATGGATAAAGCTATGGCGGTTTTGTTTAGACCAATAACATTCAAAAGGAAAGGGCAATACATGATTGAAGAATATGAAACTGCAAGTAAGTATAATATGAAAAGCATGCCTTTAGGGATTGTGATGTCATCGCTGCTTTTTTTTTGGAATTTAAGAAGCGAATTGTTGAAACATATAGTGAATTATTTACAGAGACAGGGGGAAGGAAAATTGCCACAACATCTGATAGCTTCACTAAAAAATGGGGTTGGTTTCAATCCATTTACGGACTCAGTAATGGAGACATTAGAAACATATCAGAGGTAACTAAATTAAAGTTACATCAATGTTTATTAATGTTATCATTTGAAAAGGATAAAGCAACAGTAGAAGAAAGTATTTTAAAACAAAATGCAGAAAGATAAAATAATAGAAGAATTGATAGAAAGAAAATTATTCTTAGAAGATGATATAATTGTTTTGGCAGATGGTTATGAAGAAGCCATGATTGGTGTAACTGCAACTAAGCCAATGAGGGCAATATATGATTTTTGGAAGTGTTTGGATATTACAATAAAAGAAGAAGAAATGAGTTTTGATGATGCATTAGATTTTTTAAATGAATTTATAGAAGAAGATATGGGTGGACATTCACCCTTATACATAAAAAATATATAGTATGAATAGTTTTTACAGAGTTATAGACAGTATTAAAAATGCAATAAGCGCTGAGCCATTTAATCATCAAGTTACATTTGGAGATATTGCTGATATTGATTTACAGAAACAAAGCTTATACCCATTATGCCATATCATGATTAATAATGCAACTATTACAAGCAATATAGTTCAGCAAAGCATGACAATATTTTTAATGGATTTAGTTGATGTAAGCAATTCAGAAGATACAAGTTTATTTTTAGGTAATGATAATAGGCAAGATATACTAAATACTCAATTAGCTTTGGGTACAAGAATAATGAGAGTATTGCAAAAGGCAGATACATATAGAGATCAATTTGAAATTGTAGGTGATGCAAGTTGTGAACCGTTCACAGAGCGATTTGAAAACATGCTGGCTGGCTGGGCAATTACATTTACAATAAATACTAACACAGATATGACTTATTGCTAATGGGAAAGTTTGAAGATGCATTAAAGAAGTATGCCGAATACGTCATCAATAAATCTAAAGAAAATTTAGCAAAGGGTGGCAAATATGGATCATACAATAAATCTGGTGAATTATCAAACAGTTTAGAATATAAAATAATAAAAGGTAAGGTTTCATTTTTAGGCGAGAATTATGGTGTATTTCAAGATCAAGGTGTAAAAGGTGCAAAGTCAACTTATCCAGAAAGTAGAACATCACCCCATAAATACACCAACAAAATGCCGCCAAGTAATGTGTTTGATAGGTGGAGCATAAGAAGCGGAATAGCACCAAGAGATGAAAAAGGAAGGTTTATTAAAAGAAAGTCATTAAATTTTTTATTAGCAAGAGGAATATACAATAAAGGAATCAGAGCAACTATGTTTTTTACAAAGCCATTTGAAAATGCTTTGCCATTATTTCAAGATGAAATATTAGAAGGTTATTTAGAAGATAATTTAAAATTAGGAGAATGAGTACAAGAATACAAACAAGATCACCATACTATATAAGACCAGCAAATGTAACTGGGTTATTATCAACACAATTAAAGTTATATATTTTTAGTGGTGTGATTGGTGATAAACCAGCTTCACCACAATATACATTAACTAAAGAACCAATCAATAGTGAAACAAGTGTTACCTTTGAAATAAGTGAATTAATACAAGATTACTTTTCACATGCTTTTAGCGGTTCATATTCTGGTGCTGGTTCTACTCTATGGGTGATTGCTGATTTTCAATATACAACATCAGGTGCAGTAACAACATCATCAAGTACATTTTTAGCATTTGATTCATTTAGTGAGTTTAAGAATGGTGCAAACTATCTACTAAATTTAGATGATTTAGTAACTGCAAGTTATATGCAATACAATAAAGGAACTACTATTGTATTACCAATAAATGCAGAATCAGCAACTAATGTAACATTTAAATTAAATGGCTCTAATGTACAAACAACTGCAATTACAGATAATGGAAACACAAACCAAAAAATACAATATATTACTTATACTGGTACTGCTGATAGAATTGATATTGCTGGAACAGTTGGTGACACAGTTATAACACTTGAAGAAGTAGAAGAATGTAAATATACGCCAATCAAAATAACATTCCTTAATAAGAATGGAGCATTACAGGATTTATGGTTCTTTAAAAGATCAAATGAAAACTTAAATGTAACTAAAAATGAATTTAACAGAAATTTATTAGACAGAGTAAATGTAAGCTATACTACAACAGAAGCTACTAAAAGAACTTTTGATATAAATGCTAATGAATCAATTAGTATTAATTCAGGTTTTGTTGATGAAGCCATGAATCCAACCTTTGAAGAATTATTAGTAAGCAATTTAGTATGGATGACAAAAGATAGTACAGTATTTCCAATGAAAGTTGCTGATAGTACATTTAGTTATAAAACAAGTTTAAATGATAAATTAATAAACTATGCTATCAATTTTGAATATGCATTTGATTTAATTAATAACGTACATTAATGCAAGAATTAATATTATATATCAGGCCTCAATTTAGAAACAATGTCACGCAAGATTATGTGAAAGTAGATATGTTTAGTGATGAAAATGTAACATTAACACAAGTGATTCAAGATGTAAGAGATATTGACAAAGTATTTACAGATTATTCGCAGACGTTTAGTTTGCCAGCATCTAAGATTAATAATAAATTATTTCAGCATTGGTACAATCCTGACATAGATGGCTTTGATAGCAATATACAAAGTGAAGCAATTATAGAACTAAATTATCAACCTTTTAAAAGTGGTAAAATACAACTTCAGGAAGTTAAGATGAAGAACAATAAGCCAAGTGTTTACAAGGTTACTTTCTATGGTAAAACAGTTTCATTAAATAATACATTTGGTGAAGATCAATTAGATGATTTAGTTTGGTTAAATAATTTCACTTTTGAAAATAATTATACTAATGTAAAAGCTGGATTAAATTTAGGATTAGATTTTACTGTTGATTCTGTTTCATATACTGATGCAATTATACATCCATTAATATCAAGAGAGCAAAGATATATTTTTGACAGTCATGGAAATGGTTCTGATGCTGGAAATATTTCATATGCTAATTCTACAAATCATGGTAAAAGGGGTGTATTTCCTGAAGATTTAAAACCAGCTATAAAAGCAAGTTTAATCATTAAGGCAATAGAAGAACAATATGGATTAACTTTTAAATCAAGTGAATTTTTTGATTCAACTGAATTTAGTAATGTTTATTTATGGCTAAATAGAAAAATAGGTAAATATTCATTTGCATTTGATGATGATGTAAGCACAACATTTAATTGTGTAGATACTAAAGTTGGTTCATGTACCTTTTTTGGAGCAACATCAACTTCTTTATTTGATAATGGTAAGTACAAAATACAATCACAAAATATCAATGAATTATTTTCTTATAAAGCAACTGTAACCCCAACAGTAGCAACTCAAAATTATACATTAGAAATAGTTGATGAATTAACAGATACAGTAGTAGCAACTATTACTGGAAGTGGAACACAATCTGTACAAATTTCACTTGGTACAATTGTTGGCGCGCCAATACCAATAGGAGATAAAAAAGAATTAATTACCAGAGTAACTTCAGGTGTTGCATTAACTTTTTCATTAGAATTGCTTGTAACTTATGATGAAATAGATGCTTTTACAACTATACAACAATATTTCAGCACATATACTTCTGTTTCTTCAATATCTACTACTGCTGAAAATTTATTACCTACACAAGAAATACCAGAAATTAAAATACTTGATTTTCTTAAAGGTTTATTTAAAATGTTCAATTTGACTGCATTTTTAAATGATAGTAATGAAATAGTAGTAAAAACATTAGATGATTTTTATGGTGATTCAACTACAACTCATGATATTAGTCAATATGTAAAATCAGATGAAAATACAGTAAGCGAAGCTTTACCATTTACAGATATTAATTTTAGTTATCCTGAAGCTAATACAAAGTTAGCCCAAGCATATAGCAATATACATAACAGGCAATATGGTAAATTAGATTACCAAGCAAATGCCAGTAGAGGTTCTGAATATAAAGTTGAAACACCATTTGGGCATATGTTGTATGAAAGATTACAAAACTTAAATGATGATTCTTATACTGAAATACAATATGGGTTAAGTGTTAATGAATCTGATAATGAAGTATTACCAAAGCCATTATTATTTTATGGTATATATCAATCTTCAATTAGCAATTCAATAAATATGGTTGATAATGTAAGGCCTGAAGATGGTGGATTAGCGCATAATACAGAACCAAATGATGAATTAACTTCTTATTGGATGCCACACAATGCAAATGAATTAGGAACTGCATCAACTGCACCAGCATTTAATTTGAACTTTGGTAGTGAGATTAACAGTTACACATTAACTGATTATGGTGGAAACAATAATTCTTTATTTCAAAAGTTTTATGAAAATTATATAGTAAGAGTATTCAATACAAAAACAAGAATATTTAAATACAAAGCTATACTGCCATTAAAGTTTTTATTGACTTATTCATTAGCTGATAAAGTATTTGTAAATGGAAGGGCATTTACTATAAATAAAATAACTACTAAACTACAAACAGGAGAATCATCACTTGAATTATTAAATGAACCAACATAATGAAAGAATTAATTGAAGCATTAGAATTTTGCAAGGAACATAATATATATGATAAATATATCAATATTGCATTAGGTAAAAACTTATATGCGCAAACATGGGAAGAAGGAGCAATACAAATAAAGATCAGAAAGTATGAAGAAAATTTATTATGAAGTAGATATAGAAACTAATAGAAGCGACAAAAATATTCGTGAGCTTAAAAAAGAAGTTTCTGGTTTAGTTGATGAAATAAATGAACTGAATGAAACTAATCAGATTCAGAAAGAACAGTTACTTGAATTAGAAGAAAGGTATAGAAAAATGCCTAAAGCTGCTTTGCAAGCAAGGAAAGCGATCCAGAATGAAATGGAAATGCTGAATGTTGCTATTAAAGAAAATAATACTGCATTGGCTGGATTCAGAATTAAGAAGCAACAGAAACAAAAATTAATATCTGATCTAAAAGAAGTTGAGCAAAACTTTACAAGAAATACTGATGAAATTGTAGAATTTGGACATGCTTTGGGGGATGCTGCTGGAGCAATGATATTGCTTAGCGGCGGTAGTGAAGAAACAACCAAAAAACTTGAAAAAGGTCTTGGTGTTGCAATGGCTTTTAAAAGTATTGTTCATGGATTAAAATCTGGGATTAATTTATATAATAATGTATTAAAAAAATCAACAATCTTTCAAAAGTTAAATAGTGCTGCAACTACAACTGCTGGTACTGTAATGAAATTATTTGGTAAATCTGTTAAAACAACATCATTATCATTTAAAGCTTTAAAGGGTGCAATAATTGCAACAGGTATTGGAGCTTTAATAATTGGAATTACATCTGCAATTAGTGCTATATCTGATTTTATTAGCGCAAATGATGATGCTGAAAAACAACAAGAACTTCTTGCACAAGCCATTGAAGATACAACTAACCAAATCAATGAAGAAAATAAAGCATATGAAGGTCAAGTAAAAATACTTAGGCAAAAACATGAACTTGAAAAACTTGATTTAGAACAACAAGGAGCTGGGAATCAAATGTCTTATATTAGGATTGAACAAATTAAAGAAGAAATTGGATTAAAAAAAGAACAAATAAAAGGCATAAAAGAAGAAGCAAAAAGATTAAAAGACCTTGCTCATAATCGTTTTATGATAAATAAAGATAGGGCTGAATTTGATAGATTATATGCTAAATCTGATTTGCAAAGAAAAGAAGCAATAAAGCAAGAACAAGCCCTTGCTGATTTAGAGCATCAAAAAACTGTAGCAATAAAAAAGAATCGTATAGAGTTTAATAAATCATCTAAAGCTGAAAGAGAGAGAAGGGCTAAAGCAATAGAAGATCAAGTCAAAGGAGAGAAAAAGAAAAATTTAAAATTAGATGAATTAAGTAAAAAACAAAAAGCAAAAGATGATGAAGCAAGATTTAGATTAAGATTAGCCAGAAAAGAAGCAAATAAAAAAACATTAGAAGATTTTATTGAAATTGAAAAGATGAAAAGACACCATCTTTTGAAAAATGAAAACCTTACTAAAAATGAAAGAAGATTAATTAGATTTGAAAGCGCACAAGAAATATTAAGAATAACAAAAGAATTTGCAAAAAGAGATGATGAATTAAAAGCTGAAGAATTACAAAAGCTACAAGAATTTTATAAGAAAGAACAAGATTTACAGGATCAGCAGTATGATCTTTTACAAGAATTGCAAAATACTAATAAAGAACAAGAAGAATTTTTATTAGCAAAAGAATATGATGAAAAATTTTTATTGGCAGTAAATAATGCAGAACTGGAAAAAGCATTAACAGAACAACAGAATAAAGACCTTCAAGCCATTAATGATAAATACAGAGAAGAAGAAGAAGAAAAAAATAAGCAAGCATTAGAAAAAGAAAGAGCAATACAAAATTCTAAAATAAGAATGGCAGCTGATGCTTTTGGTGTTATCGGTTCATTAGCAAATACGTTTGCAAAAGATACTGAAGAATCACAAAGAAAAGCTTTTGAAATAAATAAAGCAGTAGGTATTGCCCAAGCATTAATACAAACATATCAATCAGCGCAAGGTGCATACCTTTCGCAATTATCAATACCAACTCCTGATGCTCCAATTAGGGCAAAGGTTGCTGCGGGTGTAGCTACGGCAGTAGGATTGGCAAATGTTGCTGCAATTGCTGCCCAAAAATTTGAATACACAGGTGGAGATACACCCTCACCACCATCAGGTGCTGGAGGCCTTGGAGGCGGAGCAGGATTAGAAAGCCAACCGCCAGCATTTAACGTAGTTGGGCAATCAGGTTTTAATCAAATTGCAATGGCATTAGGTCAAGATCAACCGCCTTTACAAGCATTTGTTGTTTCTCAAGATGTTACAACTGCACAACAATTAAATAACGCAATAATACAAACCGCAACTTTTTAAAAACAAAACAAAATGGAAATAGTAGAACTTTTATTAGATGAAGAAAACGAAGATGCTGGAATAGATGCAATAAGTATTGTATCAGCACCAGCGATTGAAAGCAACTTTCTTGCTTTTAAATCACAGGAAATAAAATTTGCAAAAATAGATGATGAAAAACGCATCTTAATGGGAGCAGCTTTAATACCTAACAAACCGATATACAGAAAAGATGAAAAGAAAGAATACTATGTATATTTTTCTGCTGATACAGTTAGAAAGGCAAGTGAATTGTTTTTTATGAATGGAAATCAAAATAATACAACATTAGAACATAATATGTCATTGAATGGTTTAACTGTTGTTGAATCATGGATAGTAGAAGATGCTGAAATGGATAAAACTAAAAAATATGGTTTAGATGTTCCAGTAGGCACATGGATGGTATCTATGAAAGTAAATAATGATGATGTTTGGAATAATTATGTTCGGGAAAATAAGGTTCGGGGATTTAGCATTGAAGGGTATTTTGCTGACAAAGCAAATATGAAAGCAAGTGTAGAAGATGTTGCTGAAAAAGAAGCAGAAGAAAAAATAGAGCAAATTAGAAATCTATTTAAAAAAAAAATTGATTTTAAAACTCAAATAATAGATGATAATTATGCTATTATAGATAATAGATTAGCTTATAACACACAAGACAAAGCAGAAGAAATAGCAATCAATATTGGATGTTCTGGTTTTCACACGCATAAATTTGAGGGAAAAACATGGTACATGCCATGTGAAAAACATATAAATAAATAAATATGAAAAATAAATTAACAGACGGAGAAAAAAGCAGAACTTCACCAAAGGGCGGTAAAAGAGGTTGTTTATGTAAAGATAATACATACAGTGTTAAATGTTGTGATGGATCATTAAGGGCGCAAGGAATAGGTAAAACACAAGCATAAAAACAAGTTTTTTTAAAAAAAATAAAAAAAAGGTATAACAAGTTGAAAAAAAAATCATCTATATAGTATGAAAGCAAATGATATGTTAAATAAAATCAAAACCATTATTGGCGGAATTGAACTAACTGAAGAAGTTAGAGAAGTTGAATTGGCTGAAATGAAGTTGGAAAATGGTACAGTAATAGAAGCTGAAGAATTTAAAAAAGATGAATCAGTTTTTATTAAATCAGAAGATGAAAGAATTGCAATGCCAGTTGGTGAATATTCGCTTGAAGATAATCGTTTATTAATAATACAAGAAGAAGGAATTATTGCAGATTTGAAAGACAAATCTGAACAAGAAAACCAAACAGAAGAAGATATGCAAGAAGATATCAAAGACGAACTTGCTGAAGAAGCAGCAGTTTATGATTGGACAGGAATGGAAAAAAGAATCAAAAACCTTGAAGATGCCATTGCTGACCTAAAAGCAGATAAAATGGATTCGCCTGAAGATGTAAAAGAAGAAGCATCAGAAGAATTATCTAAAGAAGAAGTAACAGAAGAAGTTAAATCTGAATTATCTGAAGAAGAAATTAAAGAAAATGTAAATGAAGAAGTAGAACTTTCGGCTGAAGTTGCTGAACCAGTAAAACACAATCCAGAAGCTTCAAATGAAAGTAAATTTACATTACATAAAAATAATTATCCAAAGACATTACAGTCAAGGATATATGAAAAATTAAATAACTAAAAACAAAAAAAATGGCAACAAGCTTAACAACAACGTATGCTGGTGAATTTAAAGATAAATACATTGCAGCAGCTTTAACAAGTGGTAAAACACTTGACAATGGAGGTGTAACAGTACTTCCAAACATTGCTTATAAAGAAGTAATGCAAAAATCAGTAATGGGTGATGATTTAATAGTAAACGCTGGATGTGATTATTCAGATGCTGGTACTTTAACACTTACTGAAAGAGTTCTTGAAGTAGAAGAATTTCAAGTAAACAAAACAGAATGTAAAAAGACATTTGCTCAATCTTGGCAATCTGCTGAAATGGGTTATTCTGTATTAAACCAAAGTTTACCAAAATCATTTGCAGATTTTATTGTACAACAGTACATTGCAAAAATTGCTGCTAAAACTGAAACTAACATTTGGAGTGGGGTGACGGCTAACGCTGGCGAATTTGATGGCTTTACAACTATTGCTGGTAACAACATTTCAGATTTAGCTGGTGGTGCAATTGTAGTTGGAACTACTGTTACTGCTTCAAATGTAATTACAGAATTAGGAAAAGTAGTTGATCATGTTGCTGCTAATACCCCAGCAATCTTAGATAAAGAAGATTTAAGAATTTACGTTGGAAATGGAATTTTCCAAGCGTATGTAAGAGCATTAGGTGGTTTTGCATTAACTGGATCTGCTGGTACTGATGATAAAATGACACAATGGTATAATGGTGGTGGACTTACTTTTGATGGTATTCCAATCTTTTTAGCACCTGGTATGCCAGCTAACAAAATGATGTGTACACAAATTTCAAATTTATTCTTTGGTTGTGGTATTTTAGGAGATTTATCTGAATTAAGATTAATTGATACTGCTGATACTTTAGGTGATCAAAATGTAAGATTTGTTGCAAGATGGAAAGCTGGTGTTCAGATTGGTCTTTTAGGTGAAGTAACTTATTATACCTAAGATATAAATTAATTAATAACCATTAAAGGGGGATTAATTTCCCCCCTTAATTAAAAACAATAATAACATGGCATGTGATATCAGTTTGGGACGTAAGGTTCCATGTAAAGACGTGATAGGCGGAATAACTAAAATTTACTTTGTAAACTTTGGTGATTTAGGAACAGTAACAACTAATTCAGGTGATGAAATTAGTGATATGACTGGTACTGCTTCTGCTTATGAATATGATGTTAAGGGTACAAGCTCCTTAGAACAAGCTATTAACTCATCGAGAGATAATGGCACTACATTCTTTGAGCAAACTCTAACACTTTCTTTACCAAAATTAAGTAAAGAAGATAATAAAGAAGTTAAATTACTCTCATACGGCCGACCACATATAGTTGTCGAGGACAACAACGGAAATTGCGTTATGTGTGGCGTCGAATATGGTTGCGATGTAACTGGTGGCTCAATTGCTACTGGTGCTGCAATGGGTGATTTTTCAGGTTATTCTTTGACACTTGTTGGAATGGAAAAACTTCCAGCACAGTTCATTGAAAGTGCAGTTGCTGGCAATCCGTTTGCTGGAATGAGTGGAACATTTACAATTGTTCAAGGAACCAATAGTTAAAATAGGCACAAAATTCATAGTTTAGTGTGATTCAATATATAGTTTAGTTGACTAAAGGAGGGTTGCAAATTTGTTATCCTCCTTTTTTTTTAGAGTTAAAATAAAAAAAGATGCAAATAATTACTAAAAGCGGAACAAGATTACTAAATTTAATGCCAAGGGAAACTATTGACAATACAAAAGTGTATCAATTGATCATAAAAAGCGAAGAACAGAATAAAGTCATTTTAACGGACTCTAATGCATCTTTTACATTAGTTAAGTATTATTACACTTATAGTACAACGCAAGCCCTTGAAGAAGCTAATTTCTATACTGTGGAGATTAATAACACAACGGATGGTACTTTAATATTTAAAGATAAATTATTTTGTACTGATCAAACGCTTTCTACTTTTGAAATTAGCAAAAATGTATATATTGAAAAATCAACAAGCAATAATGAATACATTTATGCTTAAATAAAATATTTAGATGGATAATTTACATTTAATACAATTAAACGAATACCAAAGACCTGTAATTACTGAAGAAAAGAATAGGGATTGGATCGGTATTGGCGAACATAATGATTACTATCAAAATTTGATAGATGCATTTATGGATTCAACTACTAATAATGCAGTAATAAATGGTATTGTAGATAGAATTTATGGTAAAGGTTTAGATGCTACTGATAGCAATAAAAAGCCAGAGGAATATGCAAACATGAAATCTATATTAAAGAAAAAAGATTTAAGAAGGGTTTGTCAAGATTTAAAATTATTGGGCGAGGGTGCTTTTCAGGTTACATATCAAGGAAATAAAATAAAAAGCATAACACATTTTCCCAGAGAAACATTAAGAGCTGAAAAATGCAATGAAGAAGGTGATATAGAAGCTTATTATTATAGTTCTGACTGGAAAGATGTTAATAGAAATACTAAATTAAAAAGATTTCCTGTTTTTGGTTCAGGTGCGCAGAATGAAATATTTATTGTTAGAAGGTATGTAACAGGATATTATTACTACTCACCAGCCGACTACCAAATAAGCTATGCAACATTAGAAAAAGAGATTGCTGACTATTTAATAAATGATTGCCAGAATGGTTTTTCGGGGACTAAAGTCGTAAATTTCAACAATGGAGTCCCTGACAGGGAAAAACAATTAAGCATTAAGAATGATGTAATGTCAAAACTTACTGGCAGTTATGGTGAAAAAGTGATAATTGCTTTTAATAACGATTCAGAAAGTAAAACAACTATTGATGATGTACCTTTAAATGATGCACCAGCACACTACTCATATCTTAGTGAAGAATGCTCTAAAAAGATAATGGTAACGCATAGGGTAACATCGCCAATTTTAATTGGTTTAAACTCAGCTAATGGCTTTTCAAGCAATGCTGACGAAATTAAAAATGCTTCATTATTATTTGATAATGTAGTAATAAAACCATATCAAGAATTATTGATCGATGCATTAGATGAACTGTTTGCAGTAAATGATATTGCATTAAATCTTTATTTCCAAACTATTGAACCATTAGAATTTATTGAGATAGATAAAGATATGGATGCTGAAGTAATAGAAGAAGAAACTGGTATTGATGTAGAAGATCAAGATTTTAAAGAAGAAGATGAATACCAAAAAATAGAAGAATTAATTAGTCAATCTAAATTAAGCAAAGAAGAATTAACTGATGAAGATTACAGTACAATACTTGATGGCTTAAATGGTGAAGTAATGAATGAAGATTGGGAGCTTGTTGCTGAAAGAGATTATGAAGAAAATAATGATAGCGAAGATTGGGCAAATACTTTAATTGATACAAATTTAGCAAAAGTACCTACAACAGATTATCCGATTGAAAATAAACCAAACAGATCATCAGTATTAGATAAATCATTTTATAAAATCCGTTACAAATATGATGTTGGAACACAATCTGGTAAAGATGGTGAATCAAGATTATTTTGTAGAGAAATGATGGATAGAACTAAAAGAAAAATAGTTTACAGAATTGAAGATATTGATGCTGCAAGCAAAAATTGGGATTCAGAAAAATATAAATCTTTACAATTGCCTATGCATAAAGACAAACCATTTGATTTATTTCGTTTTAAGGGCGGTGTATGGTGCAGACATAAATGGGTTGAGGTTTTATATAAGATTAAAAAGTCAGCATTAAAAGAAGGTAAAAAAGGTAGTAAAGATTTAGAAGATTATAAAAGAGTTAAAAATGTTCCTAAAAGCGTTCAACCTAAACCGAGAGGGTATAAAGATGCTGCAAAAGCACCGAGAAAAATGCCTGATCATGGACATTATCCAGTAAAATAAATTAAGATATGGCAAAAGCATTATTCATTACACGTCAAGATTTAGTAACTTTTACAAGTGCCAATGGGAATTTAGACCCAGATAAATTTTTACCGTATATACGACTGGCACAGGACATACACTTACAAAACTATTTAGGAACAGATTTGTATGAAAAGATTGAAAAGCTTATTAGGGATGGTGAATTAACAGAATTATTAAATCCTAACTATTATAATTTAGTAAAAGATTATTTAAAAGATATGTTAATTTACTGGGCAATGGTAGAATATTTGCCATTTGCTGGTGTTAATATTACTAATGGTGGAATCTTTTCACATAGTCCAGAAAATGCAACTGCATTAGATAAAGATAGAGTAGATTTTTTAATTGAAAATACAAGAACTAAAGCACAACATTACACAAATAGGTTCATTGATTACATTTGTTTTAACACTAATTTATTCCCAGAATATAATAGTAATTCAAATGGTGATATTGATCCAGATACAGTTGCTAATTTTGGAGGTTGGGTTTTATAAATATTAAATAAAAAAAAGTATGTCAGATTTTGGTAAAATATATGAAAGTTCTTATTGGGGTGTTGGTGTTTGTGATAATGCTATTGGATGGGGTTCTTCTTATAAATCCATTGCAAATTGTACTGATGCTTCTTTTAGTTATGCAGAATCAAGTTATGCAACAAATGGTACTGATCCTACACCAACAATAACTGGTGATGCTGGTGGTACTTTTACTGCAACACCTGAAGGTTTAAGTATTAATGCATCAACTGGTGAAATAACATTATCAACATCAAGTATAAATTCATATACAGTAAGATATACATTACCAGATGCAACATTTGCAGAACAATCATTGGCAATAACTGCACCAGCTTTTGCATCAACACAAAGTTTTTCTTTTGATGGGGCGGATGATTTTATAAATACTGGCTATTCATATGATGCAACAGTAAACAATAATTTGAGTTTAAGTTTTTGGATAAATTCAACAAGGTCTGGAACTTTTATGTTTCCTTTAAGTATTACAACAGGAGCTGGTGCAAGTGGTTATCCTAATGCGATTGTAATGATTTGGAATAAAAAATTATTACTTCAAGATAGAACAGGTTGGAATTTTGGAAGTGCTTTAATAAATGATGGTAATTGGCATAATATTATAGTTACTGCTGCATATAGCGGAAATACAACTGACGGAACTAATTTAAATATGTATGTTGATGGAAATTTAACACCTGATATAAGCACTTCAACAATGAGTTCAGGAACAAATTCTTACTTGCAAGGAACTTTATTTTTAGGTAATTTCAATGGGGTTGATAAAGGAATGACCTCTAAATTAGATGAGGTAGCAGTTTGGGAAAGCATTTTAAGTAGTTCAGCAATAACAGAAGTTTATAACTCAGGTGTTCCGAATGACCTTGATACTTTAAGCAATGCATCAAGCCCAACCGCTTGGTATAGAATGGGAGAATAATATTGGCAGATTAAAAATGATTAATTAAAAAAAATATGGCAACAGAATTTATATCTAATAGTTGGCTAATGCCAACCAACGCAAATGCAGAAGCAAATAGAGTGTCAAACTATTCTTTGGATTTTGATGGAAGTAGTCAATATATTTCAATAGACCCTATATTAAAAAATTTACCTTCAGATAATTTCACAATATCTGCTTGGGTTAAAATTAACACTTTGCCAACTGGAACTGCTGAAAAAGTTTTATTTCAAGAGCTTACAAGCGCATCAAGATATGTAAGATTATGTATTAAAGGAAATCAAAACGGGTTTGTTTTAAGATATGGAGATGGCTCAAATTTACAAATTAATGGAGCAACTACAATTACAACTGGTGTTTGGTATAATATAATGTTAGTATATTCAACAACAGGTATAAAACTATATTTAAATGGAAGTGAAGATGCAAGTGCTTCTTATACTTCATTATCAAGAAGCGCGTTTGTAGATGCTGCAATAGGTTGTTATTATTATGCTGGTTCTGCTTTAAACTTTTGGGATGGAATGATTACACAATTTTCAATATTTGATTATGCGCTTTCAAGTTCACAAGTAACTCAACTGTATGGTACTGGTTCAGCTATTGGTAATCCTATGGCAATAACAAACGGAAGAAAACCTGTTGCATATTACCCGCTTGGAAATGCTGGATTTAATTCAGAATTTTTAGTACCTAACGGAGCAGAACAAGATTATGTATTTGAATTTATTCCGCCATCAGATTATATTAACTGTGGAAAAGGAATTGGAAATAATATTGGAGATAATTATACAGGCGGTTTGACTGTTTCTGGATGGATAAATCCAGATACTACTTCAAGTGATGACGGGGTTTTCCAATTCGGTAATTTTACAGGATATGAAATGGCTTTAGTGCTTAAT
>WLWF01000701.1_pt1 | contig 31397 bp, 31 predicted proteins | sample 6718331 | NCBI WGS metagenome assembly WLWF01 (sample SAMN12718692, study PRJNA515312) | sponge metagenome | isolation source: marine sponge | host: Mycale hentscheli | place: New Zealand: South Island, Marlborough, Capsize Point | collected 2003-05-01 | reverse complement strand
TTCCCGCCACCACCCTAGGGACTACGACAGTTCCCGCCACCACCCTAGGGACTACGACAGTTCCCGCCACCACCCTAGGGACTACGACAGTTCCCGCCACCACCCTAGGGACTACGACAGTTCCCGCTACAATCAGCGTCAGGGCCACCCTAGGGACTACGACAGTTCCCGCTACAATCAGCGTCATGGCCACCCTAGGGACTACGAGCGTCCCCCCTACAATCAGCGTCAGGGTCACCCTAGGGACTACGAGCGTCCCCGCAACAACCCTGGGAACTACGACCGTCCCCGCTACAATCAGCGTCAGGGCCATCCTAGGAACAGTGGGGATTAATCCCCACGACCCCTTTAAGGGCTACGCCCCTTTGGTTGAGGTGGGGGTTGGGTAATAAGGTAATAAGGTAATAAGGTAATAAGGTAATAAGGTAAGGTAATAAGGTAATAAGGTAATAAGATAATAAGATAATAAGATAATAAGATAATAAAGGTGGCTGGAAGTCACTTTTTTTTTTATAAATACCGTAAAGACAATATTAAGATTAGAATTAGAAGATAAATAAAATATATTAATTAAATAAGATATGAGTAATTATCAGAAATATTTAAAATATAAGAAAAAATATCTTTTAGCTAAGCAACATTTGGGGGGTGGTACCTATCCGACTATTCCTCATCCGGCTACTCCTCAAGCTACTCCTCAAAATATTAACAATGCTATAGAAAAAAAAGAACGTGAACTAAACCAATTAAAACATGAACTCCAGCAAAGCTTGGGTGAACTTCAAAACCAACCACCACCACCACCACCAGTTCTAGCACCCCCACCAGTTCTAGCACCCCCACCAGTTCTAGCACCCCCACCAGTTCTAGCACCCCCACCAGGTCCCCTACCAGGTCCCCTACCAGGTCCCCTACCAGGTCCCCCACTAGTCCCACCACCAACACTCCCACCAGGTCCCCCACTAGTCCCACCACCAACACTCCCACCAGGTCCCCCACCAGGTCCCCCACTAGTCCAACCACTGGGTCTGCCACCCCCACCACCACCACCACCACCTCTAGAACAAACACCAAAACTAAGATATGATAAGGAGGGTTCGATAAATGTCAGACAACAACCATCCCCAGTATCAACTGAAACATCACTAGATTCATCACCAGACACACCAGAACCAGAACCAGAACCAGAACCAGAACCAGAAACGCCACCAGACACACCAGAACCAGAACCAGAAACGCCACCAGACACACCAGAACCAGAAAAACCACCTGTAGAACAACCAGCCCCAGTCCCAGTGCCAGCCCCAGCCCCACCCCCACCCCCAGCAGAGGTCAAATTGTATCAAGTGAAGACAAGCTGCGATGACAATTGTGGGACAATTATTTCAGACCCACCTGTTTTCGAAAAAATATGGAATAAATCACCTAGAATATCTCTTAGATATAACCTAACTGATCTTGATGATAATTTTAAAAAATTACAGGAACAGATAGCTGGTAACTATATATATGATGGAGCATCACCCCAAGAAACCGCTGAAACAATATCCAACTTATTAGATGAAATTCCCTATAATACCAATGAACCACCAGTGTCTATTATCTATCAGAAGGACTCTCCCTCTCCAAATACGTCATTTCTACGTTACTTTGATGATGACAGTATCTATTCTGTGGAACGTAGTGAGTCTAACCCACCCGAACCACCGGAACCAAAAATTAATATCCAATTGTTAAAAGAAAAAATTAATGAAAAATTTACCACAGGCGTGTGGAGTAGGGATGATTGGAAAAAAGTCTTGGAACCCCTGAAACCCCTACCGAAGGCTTCTAACCAAGGTCAAGACGATGCTATATTTAGTTATATACTAGTGCCAATTCATGTGACCAACCGAGACAATATGTTAAAGCTTAGGTTCGGCTTTAACATCTATGTATGGGAACATAGACAAAAAAAGACTGATTCAACTGAGACCCCTGACCCATTGACCATACAGCATACGATGAGAAATGACTTGTCAGACTTTCAGTGTTTTTACGAACCTCCTATCAGCCAAGAGAATCCATCAGGACAGAGAACACTACAAAATCCCACGACCTATAATTACGAGGAAAATAATGAAACGGTAATTAGGAATATCCTGTGGTATATCAGCTACCAGTGCCAAGGAAACTACGTGTGTGGACGAGATGAGACCACCTTTAAACTGAGTGATCCTGGAATTAACTATTTATGTGAACGCCATCAAAATTGGGATGATCTGGTCAAATCTATGGTAGATAAATATAAAAATCACCAATCGTCAACAGCCAAGGGTCAATCGTAAATGAAAATTAAACTTTAAAACTAGAAAAAAACATTTCCCCCAACCCACCTCTTACCTCTTACCTTTTCCCCCAACCCACCTCTTACCTCTTACCTCTTACCTCTTACCTCTTACCTCTTACCTCTTACCTTTTCCCTTTTCCCTTTTCCCTTTTCCCTCTTACCTTTTCCCTCTTACCTTTTCCCTTTTCCCTTTTCCCCCAACCAAAGGGGCGTAGCCCTTAAAGGGGTCGTGGGGATTAATCCCCACCCACACCCACACCCAGACACCAGTTCTCCGGAATCATCAGCTGCTGATTAAACCGGACATTGTGGAGAAAGCTAGTGTTTCTCGCCTGTGGGTTAAAGCCTCCGGCGTTGGCGACCATAAAGCCCTCAACTGTAAAGTCCTTGCTCTGCCCATTGCCAATAAAGCTGAGGGGATCGCCCGCGTTAACTAGCACTGGTCGGACAGACTGGTCACTGTGGGGCAGATGGGCTAGGACATTGCCCTGGTCGCGGCCCTCTCCGACTGAAAAGTAGCTGACCTCGTTGGCTAGATCGCGGTAGTTTTGGACCAGGCTGTCTGGAAAGTCACCCGGGGTGTAGATACACAGCTTGAGGTGAAGCCGGGTTCCCTTCTTAGCGTGTTCGGCTAGGACCTGACGGAGACTCTGAAATTGGACCTCTAGTAGTTCATTACGGAGCAGTGTGGGACAGCCCCTGAGAAAGCAACCCGCTCCAAGGAGAGCCGATTGGATCCAGGTGGTTTGATCTGGACCTAGGCCGTCCGTGGCACTCTGGATGATGAGATGCCAGAGCTCCTGGAACCGCTGTCCATAGGCCACCTTGATGTCTTCGACCGCATGAACTGTCTGGTTACGGTGACTGACGGTATTCCGGTTGATTAGGGTCTCATAATCGGCCGTGCTAGTGCTTTCTAGGTTAGGAGCCCAGACGTGAACCACCCGAGCATCGTATTCGGGTGTTCCACTTTCCTCGTGGGCCATGACCTTGACGGGACCGGCAATGGCGTAGCGGGTCTCACTGACTTGGTAGGGGGTCAGGTGACTATTGGTGTCTTCTAGGGTGTAACCAAAGGCGTTTTCCACGGCCTCCCAATTGGTCAGCTCGGGCTTGTCCTGGCCCCAGTAGACGGGCTTCTTGTGGAGAAGTGCCTTGAGAACTAGTGTGTCGTTTCGGCGATCGTGATGGGGTGGCAAATAGAGACGGGTCCCCGTGTAGTAGGGGTTTCCCGCGTAGCTAGCGACAAAGTCCCGATGAGAGGTGTCGCCGTCCCGGCCGTGAAAGACCGGAAAGGTGTAGGAGTCCAGGTAGGACTGAAAGATGACGCCAGAAAAGCATGTCTCCTGAGCGACTTGTCGGGTGGAATTACGTAGTGCCATGTTACTGAAAGTGTTACTGATAATGACGGGGCCTACTCCCGTCAACTCCCTTTCAATTTTTCTCTGTCTCGGCCACTCGGTCTCTAGGTCATCTAGGCTCAATCACCGATGACCTAGAGGCCCAACTAGACAGGAAAAATTTGAGGACCCATCTCTTTCCTCCGACAAACCCCAAAAATCCCCCACAACCCAACATGGCATCTCGTTCACATTGTGGCTCTAGCTCTTACTCTGGTTCTAGCTCCACTCTACTAGAAACCCGGCGGACCCACTTTGTCATCCAGGACCATTTTCAGCCCGACCTGAATTGTCAGGTCTTTGTGACGGTCAAGACCCTCCGTTACGAGAACGGCGATGAATACTATGATATCGGCTACCGCTACCAATACAACTCGGAAGATGCCAAGCACCTCAATCCCTTTGAGAGCAGCCCTCTTTCACAGTCGGATGAAGGTGACATTATCAAGAAAAACGACATGATCAAGGTGATGGTGGACTACCTGCTGATGGAGGAGGACCAACTAGTGGAGATGACCGGGAAGACTTGTCCCATTGAATACAAGTCGCAGATTATGAGGGCCCTCTCGTTGTTCTGGGACTAGCGTCCCTAAAGTAAAAAGACCTCTTCCCCCATGGACTTGTCCCGGACCTTATCTTTTCTAGGTTTAACCAGGTAAAAATTACTTTCATAAGGGTTTTCCGTTTTAATATAGTAGCTGGCTTGACGTGTCATTCTATCGTAGGTAATGACATTTTTTTCCTGGTAACTAGGTGGTTTTGGGACAACAAAGCCATCAAGTCCAGCCAAATAACGGATATCAAAATAACTCGCCCTGATCAGCCGATTGACCTTTCCTAACATCTCTCACTTTTCTATTACTAGAGAAGTGAGAAGTGAGATCTTAACGAAGTATAGACGCCCCTAGAATGTCCCTGGAAAATGGAGACCGTGCCGAGAGGGCCATTTATGTCATTCACCATTAGAGTGTCCACACATCTCCATTACTCCATTACTCCATTACTCCATTACTCACCTTATAAGGAGAAAATTAGGTAAAATCCATAGGTCACGACCCAATGCTAAAACCCATGGGTCGTAATACTATCCGCCTCCGTAATATCCTTTTCTACTAGATATTTTCGGACCCCTTCACGTTGATCCCCGGTGAGTTGGATAACTTCTCCTAGTTCGGGATCGGTCAACTGGGTTCCATTACAACTAAAGCTTTTCTTGAAATCCTTTAAGATCTGTTTAAGTGGCAAGTCCCGACTAAGGCCCTGGACAGTAGTTAGACATTTCTTGCCATTGCGTTGTTGACATCTTAAATGTATTTTCTCTCCACCATTAGACACCTGTGTCGCCTGAGCCGCATCCTGAAAGGGATCAAATGTCTTAAAATTTGTAATTTCAGTGTCTGAACCGATATTCATCTAGACTTCTCTTTCTCTCTCTCCACTTCCACTTTAACTAGTTTTAAGTATTTTCTAATGATTTTCCGTCTAAGCTAGAGGAAAGTGGAGAGAAAGTCAAAATAAAATTAGTGACCCTGACCCTTACCCTTGCCCTTACCCTTGCCCTTGCCCTTGTGCTTGTCCTCGTCATTAACCGTCTCGGTAATATTCAGGTTTCTGGGGCGTATCATTTTTTGATCTGTTTCGCCCTCTATCTTGATAAGACATCTGCCTTCATTGATATCCGCTTGACAAACTTCTACTATCTCCCCCGTCTTACCATTTAGATATTGGTGGGCTTTTGCCTTTATTCCATGAATTTCAACCCTGGTACCTTTTTTAAATTGACTATAATCATCTTTATCTTCATCTTCATCTTTATCTTCCTTTCCGAAGCCCATTATCTTTAGACCGGCCGTTTGGTTTTTATAGAGATTTTTGTATTTCTTATACTTTTTGTAATAATAATCGTCCATTTATAATTTAGGGACAGAAAATTTTCCATCTCTCGGCCTAATCATGAAATTCCACTAAAACGCCCCCGACATCATCCCATTTCGGATAGGTCACCCCTTCAAAGGTTATGGCCGGATAATTAGGGTCATCCGCCGCGGATTGAAAGAGAAAGTCCAGAAACTGGTCTTCTAGGTTAGACGTCTCAGAATGCTTCCAAAACCAAGCCATTAAGTCCTGGAAATAGTAGAGATCAGTCAGACCATCACTGGCTAGTAACAGGCGTCCCGGTCCCTGGATAGTCAAGACCTTAACCGCGGGTTCCGCTGAATGGTGTGGATAATGATCTAGGTCTCCAAAGCCCCGGAGGGTTTGACTGTTGCCTGCTAGACAGGACCCCCAGTTTTCGTGTTCCCGACCTGCTACTGCCACGGTTCGCCCATCCTCTCGTTGATAAGTCGGTGGAACCCGTCTGCTCTGGGTCCCGTGGGGATAATATCGGCTAATTTTCTCGTAATTTTCCTGGTCTAAAACGACTTGGTCCTGGTTCTCACCGAGATACTGGTAGACCTTAATGGGTTGGGGAATCCCCCGGTCATTCAGAAATTCCGGCATGTCCCAGATTAACTTACTACAATTAATTCTACTATAATAGACGGGTCTAGGTTGAAGGGTCTTGAGGCGTTGTTGAAGTTGGTGCCGCTGTCTTTGTAATTCTAGTCCATCTCCGGCCGGATCCCGATATTTTTCTATTTCCTTGGTAATTTCGGCCCTTTCCCTAGCTAGTCTAGAGACATAGCTTTTGACGGCCTCTAGGTTATCACAGTTATGGTCGATGGAACATTCCAGACAGTTTTCGGGTCCACTAGACCAGAGTATCGGGGAGTCGCCAGCATTAGTCGCAATAAGATAGCGTTTCCCTCCGACCACCAGGACGAGAGCCATGGCCATGGTAGATCCCGAGTAGCGGTCTAGTGAAGGAAACTGGCCACTGGTCATTTGGTTCTGGACCAGTTGGTAACAGTAGTGAACCAGGGAGGTGATTTTGGTCTCCTTGTCAGCTAAACCCAATTGGAGGTGTCGCTGAAACAGGGGACAACAATATAAGAGTTGCTTGGCTAAAAGACGTGTCGCGACATAACTGTGAAGGTGCCCATTGGGTCCGTGACCATCGGCGACACTAATTAGTAACTGCCCAGGTTGGTCCTGGACGTTTTGGAGAAAACTAAGGTAGTCGTGTCCGGCCCGCTGGGTCTCCAATCCATCTAGTTGGAGTAGATGACGTCCCTGGTCAGGTGCATGGGTCCGGAAAAACTTTCCGGCATCCAGAAACCGTTTTTGGGAGGCTGGACGAGAAAGAAAGTGTCTTTGGGGTAAACTAGACATGGTGTTTTCTATGACGAAGGCCTCACTGTCACTCTCTCAAATTTTCCGCATCTTAAAAAATTTAATCTCCCAGAAAAGTTATCAGAAAACTATCAGAAAACTATCAGAGATGTGGAAACCTGTAACAACCCGATTATTCAGCAATTTAGGTAAAGTACCTGGTCAGACGCAGAAACCAATTGTTTGGTCCCAGATACTCCTTGACAACCAGGTAAACCATATGACTTATTTAGATAGTTTTCAGCCCCCTTATCCCATCCAAGACCCCACCCAAGACCCCACCCAAGACCCCGCCCAAGACCCCAACAGTAAATATTCCGAACATCTCCGACACCTAGAAACCCAACAGCGTCGTCTTCTCCTAGAAACCACTAGTTTATCCCAGTCTTTTCTCCGCCTTCGGTCCTCCCTAGAATATGTCAAAAAGTCACAGGCCTTAATTCGGGAAAAGGTCAAGCAACTTAGTGCCAAAAAAGACCCTCCTCCCGAGGCCTAAACCGTCCAACTATCTACTAGATCGGTCCATTTGGAGAGGTGCCAGATAGAGGTAAACATGTTTTTTTTCTGGCGGGAGACATATAAATTAATCCCGAGACCCAAGCGTTTCGCCTCTAGACAACACTGGTAGTTTAACTGACTTCCACTAAATTTAAAACTGATTCCCGAAAACCCCATCTCGGCCACTTGTTTTATGGTCTCGAAAGAGATGACATCTTGATAAATTGCCCGGTAAACCTTAATCCCATGTTTCCGAGACATCCGTTTAAGGGGTCGGAACGGGTAGCTCCCTTCCCAAAACAAGAGGGTAATCCGGGAAGTCGGGAAATGGTGTCGGCGACTGAGTCCAATGATTTTTTTCATGACATTTCGCATTCTAGGATATTGGGTTTCCTTAAGGTCAAAAACGACCTGTCCATGACAGGCCTTAACTAACTTAATAACATTGGCTAGTCTTGGGATCCGACAGAGCCACGTTGATCCCTCTGGACCCTCTTGACCCTCTTGACCCTCTTGACCCTCTTGACTCCCTAGACAAGTTAAAGGCTGAATTTGTTTTTTCCGGCTAGTCGCCACCGGTATCCGCTTGACCTCCGGGTCATGAAAAACGAGACAGTAATTATCCCCAGTTAAACGTAAATCACATTCTATCCCCCGGAACCCTTCTTGAAACATGGCTTGAAAACCTGCCATGGTATTATCGGTAAATTGTCCATCGGGTGTCATTAAGGCAGAGACTCCCCGATGGGCATATATCTCGAGTTTATTAGGAGCATCTAACATCATCTCTCTATCTCTCTCTCTCCTCTCTCCTTTCCCCGTAGATTATTTTCCCACTCCACCCCCTCTAATTAGGCCCCAAAAACCTAACTATTAAAACGTCACTATAAAAATCTCACTGTAGAAAGGGGACTTAAAATCAGGAACTCTAAAAACCCAACTTAAAAAAAATTCTAAAGACTTGGTAACTTTATCGTTCTATATAGATAATTAATGCTATTTCATTATTATCTATGTTTCCTATTTATGACCGTAGTTCAAGCTAGTAATGTCCTAACAAGTTTTCTGGAAGTTTGGGGGGAATTTCGTTATTTAGGACGACTTATTTGGGAAGTAAGAAAGGAAGACTTAAAACCCGTGATTGTCCCCTATTACCAAACCTATCAACCCTATTTAACCTCTTTGTGTTTTATGGTTTCCATCTTGGTCTTAATGGATCGTATCCCCTCTAGTTGGAAACTATTAACTCTTGGAAATCGTCTCCAAACTAGTCGTTACCCCAATCTGGCCTCCCTGATATTTAATCAGACCCTAGTTTATCTTTTATCCATACCTAATTTGGTGACCCTCACTATTGGTCTTTTCCAGGCCTATAATACCAGTCAACTGGTTGTCTTGGAGGCCCCTAGTCTGATGGTCCAAATGGCTCAGCTTATCATGTCTAGTCTATTATATCGGACCGGATATCGCCGTCTGTCGCTTGGTCTGGTTAGTTTATGGGGTCTCTGGGGTTTCTTCCGGCTTACTGGTAACAAGTGGTATTATTTCAAGGGAAATTTTGTTAATCTAGGGGTCTCCTTAATATGTTGGTTATTTGCCCTCTATCAAGAATGGGATGTTTATCGTCGTGCCCAACTCATGGATGAGAGCCGAAATGGTCAGATGGTCCGGAGAATTGGACAGCACGGTTCCAAGAGTCCAACGAAAAGTCCCAATCAAGGCCCCAATCAAGGCCCCAATCAAGGCCCGACTGAGGTCCATTTAACTCGGGCAGATACTCTAGTCATCGGTGATAAGGTTTTATTAAGGGAAGGGGAAACTACACCGGCGGGTCTGGAAGTGGAGCGGATCCGTTGTCTTCTAGATACCGAGGATCCAGACTATCAAATTGCGACCTATTATGATCGGGAAAGCTCCGGGGAAGATGTTTCCCGTAAATTTACCGAGGGGGAAACCCTCCAGGCCCATAGAGCCTTAACCCGTCCGGACCTAGAAATAACTGGACGGGTCACCCAATATGTTACTCCGGAAGTGGCGATAGATGGTCCAAGAGGAGATACCGTCCCTCGTTTCCTAGATGGGGTTAGAATCATAGCGGACCTGGTGGGATTTCTCCTGTTATTACTACTTTCCCTGTCCGTTTCGGCAAGTGCGGTGGCGAAAAACCGAGCCGACGGTCAGTGGACCCAGTGGGAGATCCAGCCGGATACCCAGCAGATCCTAACCCATTTATTGGCAGCCGCCGTTTCGGCTAATGTCCTGATTCCTTCTATGAGAATGACCCTGTTATATAATGTTTATAATCTAGTAGTCTCTCTACTGTATCCCCGTATTCAGGTAGTTCGTTATGGGGGTCTTCCTAAGGTTAGTGGGGTGGATCGGGTAATATTTGACAAGACCGGAACTCTTACAGAGGAAGAATTAGAGGTTGGTGAACACCATTCTTATCCCGAAACCTGGGAGGGTCTCCTTCTAGACTTATCACAGCGTCTCCGATGGAGTCGGGAGGAATTACAATTTGCCTTAACGATGGCCAATAATGAGTGTAATATAAATAGCAAGACGGATCTAGTTTGGGGAATGAGTCCAGAGGAAAATGAAATAGTAAACTACTGGCGTCGCCACTATCCAGGTTTAACCCTAAGCAATCCTCTAGGACAAACTGGAACCATCCGGTTTACCTTACAACAGACCACTCGTCAGGTTACCATACTTCAGCGAAATCCCTACAAGTTTGGTCAGGGTAAATTAGCGGAAATTACCTTTCCAGATAGTCCCGAATTAATCTTACGGGTCCGTCAGGATGGGACGAGTCATCTGACTAATATCTTGTCGTCTCAGGCCCAGTCTTGGTCCCTAGAATGTGAACGAAGGGATCCACGTCGGTCTATTTCACTGGCCTTTTGGCAACCCCCCCAAGCCACCCAAGCCCCATCCCAAGCCCCATCCCACTTACTCTCCATCTACAGTTTTGAAAATCCACTTCGCCCCGGAATAGTGGATCTAATCAAACACATCTCCGGTCATGGCCTCCCCCCCTATATCTTAACCGGTGATGGGGCGGAGGCCGCTGAGGAGGTTAGTCGTCGGGCCGGATTTCCCAATCAATATCGCCGTCTAACCCTAGATGTCCCGAGCCCTCCCCCCCTAGAAGAGATGACGGGGCGTCTAACCCATTCAGTGGAGGGGCGTTATCTGGAAGACTGGCTGGAACGGGATCCGGACGGGGCGACGGCCTTTTTAAACCGTGACAACCAACCCAAGGTTATTTATCGGGCCTCTAAAACCATGAAAGAAAGGGTGGCGAAGGCCATTAGACGAGGGTTATATGTCGGTGACGCCGCCAATGACGCCCTCGCCATTCAACATTCCTATCTCGGGGTTGCTCTGCGTCACGGGGCAGATATCTGTCGTTTAAATGCCGATCTAACTATGGTTAGTCCCCCGGACCTAATTGGTCTGCTAGAGGAGAATGGTTTCCGAGATATGATATTAGCCGGAGGTGAACGCCTCCTGATAGATGTCTGTTGGATGGGTGGTCTAACGGCTGGTTGTCTGGTGGTTGGTCTTCACCGTCATGGCTTTACCTTTCTAGCCGGAAGTCCCCTATACCTGGAAACCTGGAAGCCACTTCCCATGTTATTTGTTAGTAGTCTCCAGTATACGATATCTGTCTTAGCCTATGCTAGTGCCGACTGTGAAAACCAGAGCCACTGCTGGCGATGTCTCGCTAGCCACTCGGCCCGTTGGCACGTCTTAGGATTACTAGTCGGAATGACTGTGGCTTGGACAGTGAAAAATTATTATCCGGATGGACCCTTTAGTTATCTAGTTTTACACAGTTTGGATATTATTATTTTAACACGTCACAGTTGGCACTGTCTATTTCAGACCCATCCCAGACATGCCCCTCGTCGCAGTGGGGGGTTATTTGGCAACCAACGATTTGGAGGGTCCCCCCAATCCCAACGTTTAGGTTTTCTCCTGACTATTCTAGATAGTCTACCTGCGAGATGTCTACTTTATGGGGTCTTTACCTTGTTAGGGGAGGGTTATTTTTAGGCCCAAGTGGCCTCGTCTCTATTTACCAGTAAAATAACGGAGATCTTAAATATAAGGAGAACTCTTAAAATGCCCCTGACTCCTCTAGCAACCATTTGTGCCACCAGTCTTGTCTGTTTGGGGATTATTACGAAATGTTTTTGTGACTGTTGTCGGGGTCCTCCCACCGAGCCAGAAGATCAACTAATACCTAAACCTAATCCCCCCATTCGTTTACAGACGCTATCCAACTTAAACCCCAGCCAAACTGTCTCTAACGAAGCGGTCACTATTTAACAGGTAATGTAAAAGTAAAACTAAAAGCGTAAAATAAAAATTGGGCTCTAATCTTAAAGACTATTTGCGTTATAAAAAGAGACATATCATGTTATTTAAAGGATTATTAGCAGGAAGTATCAGTTTAAACGGTTATAGTCCTGAACAACTCCGGGTTGGAGTTCAGCAATATAGTCGGCTGGGTCAGCTAGAGAACTGTCGTTGGTGTGCGGTGGAATTGGATTTATTTAGCCAATGTGGTGGGGAGCCTATTAGGACCAATAACATCAACCGTATGGTTGTCATGGCAAGTCAGGAAATCGGTCTCGCCTGTCCAAACCTCCCTATTTTACTGGGGAAATATCTTCGTCAATGGGAGACCCATCGGCAAAGCGACGGGGGTCTGGATCGTCTCGCCCTACTCCAGACTGTTCAACTTTTGGTCACGGCACCTAAATCTAGTCTAGTAGATGATCTCCGGACCGTCTATAGTCTTGGATTGGAAACCACCTCTATTCGGGAGGATGCTCGTTTCCGGGAGTTCTACACGGAAATGCCGGTTCTCCCTGAGTCCGCGGCGGGTCTTTGGGAAATGTCCCTTGAGAAGGATTGTCTGGAACTGGCCCCCCTGATGGATGGCTTAGTTTATCAGCTAGACCAACAAAGCGATCGGGCTTTTTACTATCTGTTTCAGATTTTGCGTCTCCGGGATCAGAAACAACGGTGTGGCCAACGTTTCCGGGGTTGGCGGCCAAATCCAGACCATTTTAGTCTAGAAAAACCCTTTGGTGGACGTTTTCAGCCCGAATATGCCATCTGGCAACACCTATTTCAACGGGCCGACAGTCAAGGGGCTCATCCCAACCTAACCGCTTGTCTAGAAGTCTTATTTGACTGGTATAATAACCGGAGTGAAGCCTGGCTATACCTGACCCAGGCCCTCTTATCGGTTCTTCGTGACTATTCCTGGGAGACACTTCCGGAAGAAACAGAATTTACTCTAGACCAAGTGGAAGTCATATATCAGCTAAATCAGACTAGTAAAATAGAGTTGGACCCCACTCCCCCCACTCAACCTACTCAAGACCCCAATCAGCCCACTCAGCCCTACCACGAGATCTGTCTAGCCTACCAGGCAACGACAATGGGTCAGAGTAAAAACCAAAAAACCGGTCATCCAACCAAAGGGAAAACTAGAACCAGAACCAAGAAGGCCTCTAAGGCCTTAACTGAATTATTAGACGATCAACTAGAATTAGTTGAGGATCCCATTCCCCATCATTAAAAATAAAAATATCCCTATTTAAATATGAATACCGATAACTCCATATTTAAATACGGTATCTTAGCCGTTATTATCTTAGGTTGGACCTTAAATCCCTTTATGAAACGACAAGCCATGGGACGGCTCTCTGGATTTGACTATTTTGTCGTGAATTTTTTATTAACTAGTGTCTTGGCCACCATAGTCTGGATTGGATTAGTCAAAATGGGCAAAACCCGGATGGATGTATTCCATCAGATGACTACCCGACAGATTGCCTGGGCATTTGGGGCGTCTGTCATCACCGTAATTACTGGAATCGGATTTATCTATTTAGTTAAAAATTATGAGATTGGAAGTATGATTCCACAAATACAACCAGGGGTTATTGTCTTAACCATTCTTGCGGGATATTGTCTATTTGGGGAAAGTTTATCTAGATTAAAGGTTGGAGGGGTACTTTGTATTGTGGTCGGTATGATCCTAATTAATCTAGATAAGGCTGTCAAGGTCGGAAGACGTCCCTGGAAATAATACCTAGTCCCACCTCACCCTACATCACCCTACATCACCCTACATCACCCCTTAATAACGCAGATCCGCAAAACAGTTCCGCCATTCTAGGCTTTTATAGGTATGAAATAACTCTTCCCCCTCCCGAATAGCTCGTTTGGCCTTAATGATAAAGGTATTCTTACTAAAGTCCCTGATCATTTCCGTATTAGGATCCCGACTACTATTATAGACCATGGCACATCCGGTTAACACCGCCCAGGTGGTATTAGGCAACAGATCACTCCAGGTAAATAGATGGGGATTTATCTGACCATCACAGTGGGGGGTTAGGACCCGGGCTATACCTTTTTCCACGACTTCTCCCTCACCAAAACTAGTTTTGGCAAAGGCACCAAGTCCGGGACAGACCCCACTCTGTGCTATATAGACCCTGGAACAATTTACTATTTCGCCTTCACCTGGTTCTTCTTTGGACATCTGTTTACTATTTACTATTTCTTCTTTGGACATCTGTTTACTATTTACTATTTCTTCTTTGACTTATTTTTTTAAGACCTTTTAAGACTTTTTTAAACCCTTTTCCGAACTTTCTCAAAACTACTTGGTTCGGGATATAAACGTTCTAGGGTCTCTTGAAATTGTTGATCATCATCTTTATCTTTATTGGGGGAGGAATCCTGGATAACAAAAAAAGTCGGGTTAAATTGCTGGAGGGCCCGAAACTGAATTTCGTTAATTAACTGATTATTTTGAAAATAAATGGTTTGGGTCATCTGGTGATGATCTATAATTTTGGCCTGATCAGTATAATAATTATAATAGGGATAAAGGGAATTAGTCGTTCCGACACACTGAATACTCCGGAACCGACTATTCCGGGTCCGTTGAAATTCCTCCTGAAACATCTTTTCTAGTTTTCGGCAGGTTGTTTTTAGTTGTATCTGGGGATAATGAGAAATAAACTTTCTATCTTCCACCGTAAACATGTCATCTAGAAGACGGTTAACATTTTTCCATTGGGAATAGTGTCCGGATTCATGACAACTCGCCTTGCCTTTGGGGGTAATTTTAAATAACTTGTAACATGATTCAATAAAAATATTAAGTTCCCTTTGGAGTTCCCCATTTTCCTGAAGTAACTCTGGATCTGTCTCGGGTAATAAATACTCCACCGAGGTTTTAAAATAGTCACACCTAGCCCGATAAGGGTTTTCTTGGGCATAGAGGAGAAGTTGACCATCTCCATTAAGAAAGTCTGATTTTTTGACCGGTCTATTAATAAACAAGTCATCGTTAAAATAGATAAAATATTCCGATAAATTAGGGATCCGGTGAAGGTGAGATTCCAGACAAATACTATTAAAGGTCGGGAGATACTGAGGTTCAATAATATCCCGATGGTCCACCACGGTGATCTTGGGGTGATCTTGGTTTAACCAGTCAGGGACCTGACCCGCAGTTACTAGATAGATATGTCTAACCCAGGGCATATATTGTTCCAGGGAGCGGAGGGAATATTGTAGTTCATTTCGGTTTCGGTACCGGTTTAAATCCATAAATTCATTATTATAGATAGGTTGGTGAAGCTGGAAATGATCACTTTCTAGGTAACCATCTAGACATTTTTTCCAATTGGGACACCGATGATTTACCCAGGTATAGACCACATCTATCGGTAACGTATCCATCTGTAAACTAGGACCACTTGTCGGGGTCCCAAGATACAGGGTATCCGTTTTAGTAATCAGCCTTTTATCTTTCCAATAAACACTAGTTAAATTACCATATAACTTATAAATATCATCTGGTAAGATATCATCATCCCCATCGTCTCCATCCTCCCCAAGTTTCACGAGGTCATCTGGTAAGATATCCAGGATTTTTTGGGCCACGGGTAAAGTGACCAGATAAAAACTAGATAGATATTGAAAGCATTTCCGGAGACAGATAAATTTCAGGACGGATGTTTCTAACAGTCCAAGGTGATGACTCCCATATTTTGTTAACATCTTTTGGAGGCGGTGTTTAGATTTATCCTGACTACTAACCTCTTCGGAAATAATGATACTTTGTTTTATTTTCTGTCTAACTATAGTTTTAAGATAGTGGAGATGCTTTTGAAAAAGGGGGCTACTTGGAAAATAATGATATCTTGTCTGTTTGGGGTTGGGGTTGGGGTTTGGATGTAATTTAGACATTATGTATTAGTTTAGAGAAAGTTTCTTATGGAATTTAGGTTCTCTCTCGCTCTCTCATCTCGTCCTCCCCCCACTTGACGCACTTCCTTATATTTCGCTTTATATTTCTTATATTTCACCTTATCAATAAAGTTATCGGATTGGGAATATTGTTGACGATAGTTAAAATATTTCTGGCGATAATAGTGTTCCATCGTCTAGCTTAATATAACCTAAACAGATATATTTTTCCCTGCCCCACCACTACCCACCCCTTCCCTATAGCCTAAGATAGATCCAATCGACTATTCGTCTAATGCCCTCAATAACTCTAGGACAATAGCGTTCTAGCCATTCTTCTTTATCCAGGTCTCCCAGGTCTCCCAGGCCTGCCAGAGCCTCCTCCCCCTGAAAATCAACTAGACAGAGACGTAGGTTTATCAGGTCTGTCCCCCCTGGGTAAAAACAACTTCCTAGGGTGGTCGACACTAGACTATCTTCTAATAACCGTCTACTTAACTCGGCACTATTAGTCAGACCGTGTTTAGTTAATTCCAGACGATAGTCGGTAAAATCAAGAAAAATATACCACCCGGCCTGAGGGGGACTAGTTCTGACCCGTGTCTCCGCAAACTGTCTCACTACATAGTTCATCAGAGTAGATAGGACGAGACGTGATTTCCTAAGATAGTCATCATAGAGCCCGGGAAGAAATAGATCCTGACAGGCAACTTGAATAGGAGCGGACGCACAACTATGGGTCTCACTGGCTAAGGTGACAACGGCCTTTCTTAGCTCGGCTAGTTCCGGTGGAAAGACCAGATAACCCAGACGCCAACCACCGGCCCCAAGTGACTTGGAGGTTCCCGAGGAGATAATGGTCTGGGTCGGAAGCGTCTTCGCTAAACTCTGATGGTCCGTGTCGGGATAGACTAACTGATCATAGATTTCATCTAAAAGAAACAGGACTTCTCCTTTTTGGCCTAAGCTAGAAAGTCTAGCTGTCATCTCAGGGGTGGTTAACAGACCTGTCGGATTATTTGGAGAGGTCAGGATAAATAATTGAGTTCCTTTAGTTTCTCTAATATCCTGAAGAGTAGCCTCTGGAACCTTTCCCTCTACTAGCGGAAAGGTCTTAAAGGGGCGGTTTAAGACCCGACACTGGGCGGCATATGAGACCCAACAAGGTGTTGGGGACCAAACCGTCTGGTCTTTCAGGGCTAAATGGAGAAGAAACTGGAGTTGTTTGGTTCCCGGTCCAATGACAATGTCGTCGGCTGTTAAGGATCTTCCGTCCCGTTGGCTATAATATTGAGCGATGTTTTCCCGAAGTGTTGGAAGTCCCTGAACGGGAAGATATTCATGGCGATGAGCCGCTTCTTGTAATTTGGCAACTAGACGTGGAGGAGGTGGAAAGGGAGATTGTCCAAAACCGAGAGCAATAACGTCTTGTCCTTGAGCCCTTAAGGTTTTAACTAGTTCATTAGTCATCATGGTTGAGCTATTTGTCATCTGGGTCAGCGGTGTTGAAATCATTTCGGTTGTGTTCGTATATCCTTGATTGTCAGATAAAAATCATTATTTAAGCGAGGTAGAAAACGACTTAAAGACAATTTAACAGTAATATAAGATCCACTCCGGATCAGGGGTCTAACCTAGACCCGTGGGTTCTATAGTGTAGCGGTTATCACTCTGGACTTTGAATCCAGTAACCCGGGTTCAAATCCCGGTAGGACCTAACCTACCAATCCTCAGTGGCCAATTGTAAGCATTTATGGGGGTTGTTGCCAGCAATTTAATTAAAAAAAAACCTTAATAAAAACTATTAGACGCAGAGTAGACCATGTCGTCTCTAAACAGGTTACTCTCTTGGAGAAAAAATCACCAATCCAAGTAAATTTCCAAAGGTGTCAGTCAGACTTGCTGGGATTAAAAGAGTCACTGTTATCTCGCTCGTCAAAAGATTGAGATAACTCTAGCTGAGTGGCACAGGGGAAGCGTGTCGGGCTCATAATCCGAAGGTCACTAGATCAAAACTAGTCTCAGCTAATCATTTTCCTAGTATTTAAACGCTAGTGAAATATCACTGCCCTAGTGGCGCAATGGATAGCGCGTCGGACTTCTAATCCGAAGGTTGTGGGTTCGAATCCCATCTAGGGTACCATCCGGACATAGCTCAGTTGGTAGAGCGGTTGACTGTAGTAGTATTGGAAGCTTTCGCTTTCTTCTTGTAGAAATCAATTGGTCACTGGTTCGATTCCGGTTGTCCGGACTTTAGAATAGGTAAAACATATCTATTCTAAACCCCCCTCCCCTCCCCTCCCCCTTCCGCTCCGTTAGCTCAGTTGGTTAGAGCGTGGTGCTAATAACGCCAAGGTCATAGGTTCGACCCCTATACGGAGCAATTAAATAAGCTATTTTTAAGTTTATCTAGACTTAAAATTAAAAATAGCTAGAGTACTTATTACACTAAGTCATCATATGGAAAAGCTTTTATTATTGGAAGAATTAATTATGAGATGGAAACGCCATCGTGACATCGTCAATACTCTAGAAAAAACCAACCTTGACACGGAAACTCTTGAATTATGGAAAAGGCAGATAGAGGTTACTTTTCTTAATTGTCTTAAATCTAATCTCTAATCTCTAAAGTAAAAATATATCTATTTAAAATAGTTAGCCCAGAATAAGTTCAATAAATTAATGACAATATTTAACCTCTCAAATGTTATCCTGACGACTTTATCCTGGCTCGTCGTTTATGGTGTGATAGCCCACTTCACCTTCACCTTCCAATACTTTCCGGATCAACTATTAAAAGCAAGGCTTCGCCTCCATGAACAGACTTGTTTGACCAAGTTTCTCGGTCCAAGCCGACGACAGTTTAGTCTCATCCTGGCTAATCGCGTCACCGCTTATCTTCATTGTCAACTCATGTTATGGGGAGGGTTTTTACTCTTTCTGGCTCCATCACTGTCACTGTCACCGGTTCTAATAGAAGGTCTCTTGTTAACTAGTATAGGATATTTCTTAACGGATTCCTTTTATATTGTTGCCCTAGAATATAACTGGACCTTTCTAGCCCATCATCTAGTTTGTCTTATCTGTTGGTTTATCGCCCTCTATTTTAACCAGATGCGTTTAGAGGCTTTCACAGCCCTCTGGTATGCGGAATTATCAGGACTACTCTGGATCCCTTGGGAAACCGCTAGTAAATTTGGATGGGTCAGTCTCCGGAAACGTCTCGCCCTTCCTTTTATGATCTTATTTAGTGTCGTTCGGGGACTGTGTCTACCCTATTATTTAGTCAGACTACTTCCAATGATATGGAGTTTACCGATTAGTCTTTGGATCCGTTTGCTGGTTATGGGGATTGATCTTTTAATTGCCTATAATGGATTAGGTTGGACCCCTAAAATTATCAGGAAATGTCTCCCAGATATTCTCTAGACGCCCTAGGATTGGACACCTCCTCGGAAACCAATGTTAGGTTGCCGTCCTGGACCCACTGACCCCCTAGGGGGATATCCAGGACGGGCCTGCTGAACCGACATTGGACTAGGATTCTGTCTGACCGGTCCCCGACCTACTGTTCCCACTCCACCTCTACCTCCACCCCCACCTCTACCTCCACCTCTACCTCCACCTCCACCTCCACCTCCAATTCCACTTCCAATTCCACTTCCAAATTGATGTGGAAATTCGCTAGGAAATCCACCAACCTGGTTCATGGCAGACAAACGACTCTGCATGGTTTCTAGTTGGGATTGAAAGTAATTAGATTGTCTCTGATACATATGGCCCTGACGTCCCTGAGGAAGACTCTGGCCAGCTTGTCCCTGTCCGGGTATGACGCCTCCAGCTTGTCCCTGTCCGGGTATGACGCCTCCAGCTTGTCCCTGTCCGGGTATGACGCCTCCAGCTTGTCCCTGTCCGGGTATGACGCCTCCAGCTTGTCCCTGTCCGGGTATGGGAACCTGGCCCTGACCAGGTATTTGTCTCTGATATGACCCATGAGCCATGAAACGTTCCCTTTCTTCTTGGGCCAATTTGCTTTTGGCCTCATGGTCTATAATTTTTTCAATATAGTCTTGTTTTTCCTGACATTTCTGGGTGTCAATTTGATACTTCCCAGAAATGGTTTTCAGTTGGGTAAGTGTCTTTCTCGCCAAGGACTCCGGGGTTAAGGGCCAGGTTTTCAAGGGTTGATTCCAGTTTTCGTTAGGACGATCTTTCCGGGCATTTCTCCCTAAAACCGGTCTTAAGATTAGGGGTGAAACCGCCACCGTTTCCATTGAGACACAGAGGGCCATGAGGTCTTTCATCAGGGCCGGGCCTCCAAATCCAATTCTGCCATCGGCCCCCGGAACCTGACTATAACCTGATCCGATATCCGGATCATCCGTCACCACCTGACGAACCGTCGCAAAATCCACTGATAACCGGTCACAGTAGCATTTCATCTCATTAAAAAACCCAATTTTGGTCGCCAAATAGGCATTCCTGGTATATTTTACTAATTCGGCAGAGTCTGGTGTCATTACCCTGAGACGAGACACTGGACCCTCAACGGGTCCCTCAACAGTACCCTGTAAGGTATCATCTAATTTGATGTCAATACCGAGAAAGTTTCCAAAGATAGTTAAGAAGTTATCGGATTTCTCGGATTTCTCGGATTTCTCGGATTTCTCGTCTCTGTTGACACCAAGAACCATCTGCTGCTCTCCCTGAACTCCCTCCTGAAGCTGTTGTGCTGTCTGGAAATAGGGAAAGTAATGACACCCGAGCCGTCTACTAGTTCCTGGAACCACCGTTGACCTAATAACTAGAGGGGCTTGACAATTTTCATTTCTTAATTCAGAGACGGCCTCCTCCACTAGATCAGTCAGACAGGCCCCATTAAAGTTCATCGGGGTCGGTAGACAAATAAAGACCAAGTCAGTTTCGGCTATTTCCTTAAGAGTGACGTCTGGTGGATGACATTTCTCCGTTTCTAGATCATAGGCGACATATTCAATCGGGTTCTCCTCTTTACTGGTGTGGCTAGCTAAGGCGACGGTGGCCCGTCCAAGTTTTCCATGTCCATAAATCCCTATTTTCATCTTTTCTATTTTCCTAAAAGGTGAAAAAAGGGAATTGAAATATACGAAGCCAATGGTTTTTTATCTTAAAACTAGATATGTGTGCTCTAGGATTTAACTGGCATTCTAAGACCAGTAGACGACCTAAAACTAATCAGACTGGGAAATATCAGGCTGTAAACCAGTATGAATTCCCAATCCTTTATGATATGTTAAAATTTTGGCTCCTTAAGGTTCAAGTTACTAGGTCCCAAGGGAATTTTCTAGATAAAAATCATTTCAACCAGGAAAAGATTGCTAAGGATTTTCTAGCTCTCTATGATCTCTATCGCCCCTCTATCTCCCGTCAGGGTAGTCAAGTAACGGTAAAGGATCGGTCCTATATCTTTACCCCCTTAAAAGACTTAAAATGGAAGATTACCTCTTGCCAACCAGTTGACACTCTGACGGCAGACACTCTGACGGCTGTGACGGCTGTGACGGCTGACACTGGGACGTCTGTGACGGCCCACCCATGTCTCTTAGGGGAAAGTGTTCTCCAGTTGTTTTCCCTGTCACCTAAAACTAATCTCCTAGAAATAGAAGTCCTAATGGGTCTATGTTTCTATCAGGAAAAGACTAATTATTAATAACAGTTTCAGTTTCAGTTACAGTATTACAGTAGCCATTGAAAGTACAAACTAGGTCACCCGTATCCCTATTCAACTCACAGGTACCATCGGTCGCTGGAATAGCTTCTGTTTGATATAGTGTCACTGTGTCGGGAAAAGAAGCATTCTGACAGGTTACGGGTGTCGGTGTTGGGTTTGGTGTCGGAGTCGGGTTCGGTGTCAGAGGGGCACAGGCTCCAACTGTACTTCCATCACTACAACCAAAGGTCCCAGCATTACATAAAATAATTCCACGATCCCCACCACATCTGGTAATGGTTTGTTGTCCATCAGCAGGAGCACAGACACCTTCTGTACTTCCATCACTACAACCAAGGGTCCCAGCATTACAAGTAATGACTCGTCCTCCACCACAAACGACCAATGTTTCTGTTCCAACAAGATTGGGATCAAGATCAACTTGAAGTGGGGGTTCAGTTCCAACAAAATCTACCTGGGTTTGCTTAGGCTCCGCTTGTTTTCTAACAATTCCACGTTTTCTCATTTGCTTATATTTCAACAGGGGATTATAATATTTTTCGGATTTTTTAAATTGTAGATTGTAGATTTTGAAAAATCTACGGCAAAACGAGTAAACTCTTTGATCTACAAGTGTGGGTTAAAGAGTTTACTCCAACCCTTACCAACCCCAAAGAGTTTACTCCCAACCCCAAAGAGTTTACTCGTTTTGCCGTAGATTTTGAAAAATCTACAGCTAGACCTGACGTACCCTCCGTTCTCGGCCTCGTTCTCTTATATTTAGTAGGGCTTCTTGTATTTCCAAATCAGCTCTCTCAAAGATATTTCTAATGTCTCTGTCGCTCCTAGGTCTCATGTAGCCGTCTCTTTCTAATCTAGAATTCCTATTTCTTCCATGTCTTATATGTCTTTCCTCATAAATTGCCGGAATGTCCAGAAACCTTTCATGACTTCTTAAACTAGATCTAGTAGTTGTTTGTCCCATTTGTGGCCGTTGATTTTGGTGGGGATTGGGTCTCTGACTGGGTCTCGGATTAGGTCTAGAATTGTGTCTCTGCTCAGATCTAACATACCTGGTTTCTATAATAGGAGTGCTTCTTGTCTGAAGATGGGTTGTCCTTACCCTACTCGTGCCTCTTGGTCCCCTAACCTGAGTACTTTGTCTATTAGCAACTTGATTTATGGGAGAGGTGCTAGGTTGAATATGTATGGTTTGGGGCCCAGATCTTCTTCCCAGACGTTTTCTAGGTTTTAAGTTAATTGTTTTTAGGGTACACAAGGTACAAGAAAGTTGTCCTTGGTTATGTTCTCTCCATTGTTGAATACATTGGCTGTGATACATGGCTCCACAAGGTTTATTTTTACAGTAGCTAGCTTCTGCCGGATTAACATATTCTAGGCAAATAGGGCATTCCGGTCTAGATGTTGTTCTCGGAACCGGTCTAGCTACTGGGCTCATTGGTGGTCTAACTGGATGTGGGATAGACTGAAAATTTGGACTAATCCGTATCTGTCCTAGATTATATTTCTGTTTTAAGTGGATCCAGACAGTTTGGACAAGTTTAAACATCTAGTTAAGAATAACTAATTTTTTTTTCCTATATCTTTTCCCACTCTCTCTAGTTTAACTACAGTAAAAAAATGAAACCCATCTAAGGTCAGAGATAATGTATAGTAACAATGTCGGACAATTCGGACTGGGATCAATTTGTTGACCTAGAAACAGGTGAATTTGTCCATCCCGAGATGGACAAGCCCGCTAAACCTCAAAAATACCTAGAACTCCTGGTCATTCTAGGAAACTATGTCTCTTTGAGATCTCTCGGTCACATTTGTCTTTGGTTGGTTCTCGTCATTATACCTGCCATGGGTAGCTAAAGCAACCACGTCTGGGAATCCCGTAACTCCCCCTCTCTTCATTCCATCCAAATTCTCGTGTTTTTTAGAAAATAGTCGGGATCTCTCCAGAGACATTTCATGACCTCCGTCAGGAGAAAGATTTCGTGGCGGGGGGCTCTAAAATGGTGATTACTCTCTACAAAATGAGCATGTAGACGCCAATAATCAGGTGGGTAATGAAAATAAATTATCGTGTTATCCCGGATCAGTCCCTTTTCCATTAACTGTTGTTTCAAGACTAATAAATCCTCTATCATTTCAGGTCTCACTTCTACTAGACTTCTGACATCCTTTTTTATCCAGGCGGTATAGTGATAAGAGTTATCTTGGTGTTTGGGATCCTGAACCGCTCTAATAATGTCGTTTCTCCTAGAATAGGTTCCGAAATATAAGGAGATTGTAATTTAAGACCCATTTATCTTAATCTATTACCAGATTTTATTATTTCTCCTAATGGCGTTTATTTTTTGCTGTTTTAATTTAAAAAAAAATCTACTTAAAGATATAACTAGAAAGACATTTGGCAAGGAAGTCTGCCACTTGTTTTTTAGTTCAAAACAAGTCTAATGTTACAGAGGCGAAACATTATATGTCATAGTCAGGCACAGCAATTATAATTAATTATAATTAAGCCCCATAATGGGATGACGTTAAGGAAAGACTTAAGGACCACAAGGAAAGGCTTGGATCCCTGACTAGTAAAAGGAAAGTGAGATGAGAAATATTATGATAAATGAAAGCATAATATTAGAAGAGGTGTTCTACCCCAGGCAAATCTTAGGGGTAGAAGATCACCATCACGGATTATATAAGATTATATAATCACAGTAATAGACTATATAATGATATAGTGAATAATTTGACAGGTTAAAATGGGTTTCAACATTAGAAACCAGGCAACGACGAGACGGAAACGACAACGAGGCAACGAGGCAAAGAAGCAACGAGGCAAAGAAGCAACGAGGCAAAGAAGCAAAGAAGCAAAGAAGCAACGAGGCAAAGAAGCAAAGAAGCAAAGAAGCAACGAATGGAGACGACGATTAATAAATAGGTAAGTGTGTGTAGAAATGTGTGTAGAAATGTGTGTAGAAATGTGTGTGTAAGTGTGTAAAAATATATAGTAGTCTAGGATTTAGCACAGTAAATAGAATAAGAAAAGTGTAAATTCATAAGATTAACTAATCAATAAAAATGCGTTTGATGTGAATCATCTTGATCGGGCCCTAGAGGGCCCCAAAGATGTTATATTTTTGGAAATATTTTCCAAAAATATAATATACTTGACCCAACCCATGTCTACCATCAAACTGAAACGCCCAGTTTATGTTTTTGGTCCGACTAATTCCGGTTCCAATGTCATTCAAAATAGTATCGGGACCAATGAAAATGTAAAGGTGGTCCGTAATCACACGGTTCGTCGTGTCAAACCGAGTCATTGGAAACACAATCTTAAGGAAATAGGGAAAACGTTTCAGGCTATTTTACGACGTCGGGACAGTGTCATCGTGATTGCCTATCGTAACCTAGAAAACTGGTTAGCCAGTGTCTTAAGAACCCCTTATTTTATTCCCCTCCACACCAAAGACCAGAAGGCTCTCAGTCAAGCCTTAGATTTCGGCCGTGTGAAGGGGGTTTATCGTTACGTCAAACAAACGGTACCTACCTTACATTACGAAAACCTAATTAGTTTCTATAATGAGTTTTATCTGACCTATCTAGGTTACCTCCAGAAATACCAACGGGTTGTCTTTGTCGATTATTTTAAATTAATTAACCAAGGGGTCTCCTATCTTAACCAACAACTATCCCCAGTCTCTATTCGGATCATTCCTAGACGGTTTCAACAGGTCATCCAAAAGCCGAGTAAACGTCATGGTCAACCCGTCAAAAACCGTCAAGAGGCACTAGCGAAACACCAGAAAAATTATACCCAGATTGAACAATGGATCCATGATGATCCAGAACTAAAAAAATACCTGAACCCCAAAATTAAAGAATATTATGAGAAAGATAAAGTCCCAACCCCAACCCCAACCCCAACTAGCTAAGGTCTTTAATTAACTGAAATTTCACCGTCGGTGTTCTCTCGGCCGGGGGAATATAGGCGACACCTAGAAAGGTAAAGATATCCAGTTCACAGCTAATTTCTGGTTTTCCAAGTCTCTCCATGAATTGTTCCCGAGGAGGGACTTCTCCCCCGGCTTCACCTAGACAAATCTGTTTATCACTAAGACTGTAGCCCATCTGAAGGGCATGATTTCTAAATCTAACGTTAAATTCCCCAGAACCCGTCGCATACATCAGGGCAAAGGGATATTGATGTTCTTGAAAGATAAAGATATCTAGGTGACGTGCCAGTCTTTCCGCTCCAAGTCTAGCGACACACATCAGTTTATGTGGTCCACAACTAAAGATATCTTCGGGGTCAAGGGCATCCATAGCTATTAACATGTCCCGGAGATGTTGCATGATACCTTCTAGACTGTCCTGGTCCGAAATAGACAGGTAAAAGTCAATGTCTCCACTGGTTTCTAGACCCCGACGATAACTTCCAACTAATTCCATATTACTAATCTGAACGTCAAGTTCCCCGAGGGTTTCTCTTGCTAGCTCGGTCAGGCCCTCCGACCATTCATCCATTTCTTTCCGGGGAATGCGTTGGGCTAGGTCCTGGTAGTGTCTCAGCCCAATTAGTTGTTTTCTATTAACTAGTTCTGGATGGGCGATGAGTTGTTCCAGGTTGGTAATTCCGGCCTGGTAGAGTTCAAGTCCTTTACTTGGACCAATTTCCGGAATACTAGTTAAGAGGGCAATGGCCTTGGTTTTCGGATCCTGTCTAGCCTGTTCGGCCTTGGCTAGAAAACCGTTTTGGATAATTTCCTCTATTTTCAGGAGAATTTTGGATTTCCATTTTGGAGGGGTCTCCCCCTTAAAGGCCATCCCTCCCTCCCGTAAGACCACTAGGGTCTCTTCCGTATCTACAACATCCGTACCGGTGATTTCAATGGCCTTCAGGATATTGATTACCTTCCGGTAGTTATTAACCTTGAATTGCCAGCCCTTATCCTTGAGACACTGGGCCTCCCTGATCAATTCCCCAAATTCACGGATGATAATAGAAATCTTGCTGTCGGTCATGGTTTAGCACAAGCAAAAGGTCAAGTTTAAAGTACTGTGACAATTGACCTGGAAAGTCTACGCTCCAATTTTTCTCATCCACTACATCCACCTCTAAAAAAATGAAGGTTCCCTCTATCCTGGTCAGGATAGCAAACCAGATATGAATCAGGATCCTAACAGTCAGACTCTTAAAATAGCGAGTTGGAACGTCAATGGACTCCGCAGCTACATTGTTGATGACCTAGCCTCTACCCAAGCCCCCAAGGTCAAGACCCAAGTCCATTCGGAGAGTAATCTAGGACATCTTATCCAACTTTACGATCCGGACTGGATCTGTTTTCAGGAAACTAGATGTGGGGCGGATAGTCTAGCCAAATTTACCCTTTCTGACTGGAAGGTCTACAGTAGTAGTAGTCAAGGAGAGGGTGGTCGTGGTCCCAATCGTTACTCTGGAGTCTCTATCTGGGTCAAAAACCGTCCGGACCACTCCATTTCCGAAGCACTCGGGACCCCAGAAGTGTTGACCCAACTCCCGACCCTCACGCCACCATTTCAATCAGGAGACCTAGAGGGACGGTTTATCGCCCTTGTCTACCCACAGCTAACTATTATTAATACCTATGTCCCTAATTCCGGAACCAATTACCAGTATCGGACGGAGAGATGGGATCCGGCCATGTTGGCCTTTCTCGTCTCGGAACGAGCCAAGGGGAAAATGACCGTCTGGGTCGGAGACCTAAATGTGGCCCATACCCCTTACGATGTCCATTTTGGAGATGTTAGACACACTCCAAAGGGCATTAAATTAAAAAAACAACAACTAGAAGGTAGTCCAGAATATCAGACCGCCTTGGCCCAGTTAACGGATGAGATGCATCAAACCCCGGCAATGCGTGGTATTGGAGACCAGGCCCCGGCTGGGTTTACCCGAGCAGAACGTGATGGTTTTCAACGCTTTCTAGATGCCGGCTACATTGACAGTTGGCGACACCTTCATCCCCTAGCGGAACAGGCTTATCAGGGTTTTACCTGGTGGAACCTTCGGATTCCAGCTTATCGTCCCTCGGATCGGGGTTGGCGTATTGACTATGTCCTGGTGGATGGCGATCACCTAGACAGTCTGATGGATTGTCGGGTCTTACCTGAGGTAGGGACAAAAAGTTTTACTAGGGAAAAACCGAAAAAGTATGGCAGTGATCACGCCCCCATTTGTGCGACCTTTCGTTGGCCCCGTGATCTGACGCCACCTAGTCTAGAATAATAAATATAATAAGAACTCCAACTAGAGAGGTAACAGGGCATCATTTCTAAAGTCAATACGACCCCCATAAATGTACCAGGTAGGTAAACCATTTTTTATTTGAAAGACATAGTTAATTTCCACATCGGCCACAAATAACTTAATAATATTACCAATTTCTAGAGCCGCCGTAGCATTAAACCGAGTGGAACTGCTTCTAGCATCACGGGTCAACTTAATGGTCGTGGTTCCGGTCAGGACATTAAATAAACGAACGTTCTGGAGTGTTTCCCCATCGGCATTTTCGGCGTCCCCAAAAAAGATATTGGGGAAGTCAATGGTCAAGCTAATATCCGAGGGACAACATGGATTACAGGGGCGACAAGCGTTATACTGTTTTAAATAGGCATTTTGGTAGAGTAGTGGATTATGAATGGATTGATGATAAGGGACTTGTGCCGTGGGATACATGACATTATTAGGATTTGCTTCTAGGTAAGCATAAACCGGATCAACTAGATTTCTTGGATAACATTGATAATAACAACTGGGTTGTTGACAGATCATAACTCCATTCCCTTGTGGTGGACACACTGTCCCTTGTGGTGGACACACTGTCCCTTGTGGTGGACACACTGTCCCTTGTGGTGGACACACTGTCCCTTGTGGTGGACACACTGTCCCTTGGGTGGGACACTCTGGAGGATACATTGTGGGACACTCTGGAGGATACATTGTGGGACACTCTGGAGGATACATTGTGGGACACTCTGGAGGATACATTGGAGCGGGACACTCTGGAGGATACATTGGAGCGGGACACTCTGGAGGATACATTGTGGGACACTCTGGAGGATACATTGTGGGACACACTGTTCCAGGAGGTTTACCCATTCCACCATAAGGATCGTTTGGATTTAGATAGGGATATTCACAATTACTGTAACATGGATTTCCACAAGGATTAGAGTAGGGCCATTCATCAGGATCAATAATAGTTTCAGTATCGGCATCGGTTTCGGGTTCTGACTCTTCACAACCGGAGGGCAATCCACAACCGGAGGGCAATCCACAACCGGAGGGCAAGCCACAACCGGAGGGCAATACACAACCGGAGGGCAAGCCACAACCGGAGGGCAATACACAACCGGAGGGCAATACACAATCGTTAGCTAACTGACAGGTATTAGCAGGATAATAACGCAAACTATTACAGGATTGATCGCAGACGTATTTTTTAACTAGTTTTCCATCTAAATCAATCTGACATAATTCCCGACAGACCGAGAGAGATTTAGGATAACTTTTTAAAGCCAAATAGCTATCACCCGTAACATCTTGGGGTGGTCCTAAAAAGGTCGCCTGGATATTTCCAACAGAAAGAATCATTTTAATAGTATTTTTCCCTAAAATACTAGTATCATCGGTGGAATTACTCCACTGCATGGTGGCATTAGGAAGAAATTCAATGCCAAAACGACAATCAACTTTGTTTCCTAGAGGACAGGTTTGACAACTCATATCTTTGTGTTAGATTTAGGTTTTATTTTTCGGTTTTCAGATTTGTGGGGACCCCATCATATCCCTCCAAACTGACATAACTAGACTAATCCTTGACTGTCCACAACACGGAAATTTCTATATGACTAAAAACAACCAACAACGCAAAAATACTCAAAAAAAACCCATCGCAATTTCTGATACTAACGGTATAACTTGTCATTCAACTTTAAAGTGATCCTTATATTTAACGGAGTAATCTACTCCGACTAGTTACTAATTAGTAAGTTTACTAAGATATCTTTTATATGAATATAGACCATAAAAGGTGTCTATAAATTAAATTTCTGATCTAGTTACCATCACCATCATCATCCTCATCCTTATGATGACTTGGATAATCTAATTGTCCAATAAGTAGGAAATCAATGTTTTTAATGGTCAGGGTCATATTTTGACAATAACAGGTGTAGTAGTAGTTAATGACAATTTTAAATTGTGGAAAACTATTACAGTTCTGTGTCAAAGGTTCAGTAAAGTTAATGACCTTTTCACTAAGTACCTGGTCTTTGGGTAAATCAAGGGTTACTACTTTTGGGTTAATAATACTACTACCTGATATATCACTATCACTATTAGTAAAATATAACTTGGTTAGGTCCAATTCTAGACTAGGTTGATCTAGAGGCCCGAAATCACAACCATAAGCGGTATTAGAGACTGGATTGTCTATTTGGAATTTAGTGACTAGTCTTCTGGTCGTAGAGTCAGAGATATAACGATCAACCGCAAGTAGGTCTTGTTGAGGAAGGTAAATGACCTGGACCCCAATTGGTAGGAGGTTTACCTCGACACAACCTGTCCAAAAATACTCACTAGAGGTGATTGGGGGGCGTTCAAAATTAATGGGAGCCGGTAAAATAGTCGTCAAGATGTTAGCTGGATTATCTGGACAATTACGACACGATTGGTTATTATAATAGATGGGGTCTGGTTTATAGGTTGGAGTTTGACCACCCCAGCCCCAATAATTTGTGGAACCCTGGTCCCAATAATTTGGATAACAGTAACTTTGACCAGACATATTTTGATAAAGTCATAGAAACTAATTTACGAAAAAAATCTACGAGACAAGTTCTGTAATGTTTAATTTATAGCGACAAGAGCCACATTTCACTAGGGTTAACGTATAGTTGGCACTAGTTAGTGCCACCTGACGGGTCTGACTACTTTTCCCATTTAGATGAAAGATCACCGTTTGACTAGAACCATTCTGGGTAACAGTCATCGTAATATAGCCGTTGGTATAGGTACACTTACAAAGACTGCCAGTACCAGTACCAGTACCATTAAAGGTTAGCTTACCACTCCAACAGTCAACACTGGCTTTGACGGTAATTGTCGCACCAGAATTATTGGTAGTCCCAGCCTTAATAACATAACAACAACTAGAACACGGATTATAGCAACTAGTCGCACAAGGATCACAACAATAGTTGTAACAGGGGGTACAACAGTTGGTATAGCAGGAGTTATAACAACAATCCCAATATGCCATTTTTATACTTAATCCTTAGTATTTAATTAACCCACCTGTTTTTAAAATTCTGGAAATTTAAAAATCATGAACAACTAGCTCTAGAAGGTACTATATAAAACATTAATGGAGACAATGTTAAAACAAACCTTTCTAATTTTTCTAGGATGACAAATATCACCTTCATCAAATTCCGTCTTAGTTCTGTAGACCACAACTAAGTCAAAGTCATTATCATTTTCAATGCTCTGGATGGAACGAACGGTATCATCTACATTATCAGTAGGTTGGCGTCTTAAGGTTACTTGTTTGGCATCATATTGGTTTCCTAAATAGACGTGAGAGTTTAACCGGAGGACAATACTATCTACCTTTTTATTAGTAAATTTACTAGCTGTTAAGGAGTCCTGGGTACTAGGGGTCTGATTATTGTTACCGAGGTAAGTCGCATTTAAACCAAAATCTGTGGTAAAGGTATAGGATGTTTCTTGAGGAATAGATTGGTTACTATAAATAGTCCGCAACGTTGGTAAATTAATAGTTGTTTGGTAAATGGTTCTAATGTTTTGAGGAATACACGGTGGGGCAACTGGAAAACAAGGGGGTGGAACTAGACA